>Ga0302188_10000142_pt1 | contig 58620 bp, 53 predicted proteins | sample II_Bog_E2_1_FD_198783 | JGI IMG/M metagenome (GOLD analysis project Ga0302188, IMG submission 198783) | Peat permafrost microbial communities from Stordalen Mire near Abisko, Sweden - II_Bog_E2_1 | ecosystem: Environmental > Terrestrial > Soil > Wetlands > Peat | place: Sweden: Abisko... | reverse complement strand
ATTCAGATTATTCCATGAGATTGGCACCTGTTTAATGCTTGGAACTGTTTATATTACTAAAGTCCATAGTCTAATGCACATCTGCATTTTATGGTGAATGAAGATGTCGGCAAGGGCGACTGACTGACTGATAAATAAATAATTAGAGGCGATATTTAAATCAAATTGACCCTTCTTCTTCCATTAGAGGGGGATCTAGTTCAGCAGCAGCAGCAGCAGCAGCAGCAGCGGCGGCAGCGGCCGCTGCTTCTTAGTCGCTTTGAATTATTTCTGACCCTGCAACTGCTACTGTAACTCCAATTAAGATGTGAATTCCTATCTCCGTTATTGTGTTTCCCATTTATTTATTTTTCCTAATTATAAGTGTTAGAGTGATATAATGCATTCTAATAGCAGTATTATTAATTTGTGAATTATTGCAGCTAATAATAATAATTGAATAATTGAATATTCAATTGTGCCTTCATTCAATAATATTTAAACTCAGCAAACAAAAGTCGAAAGACCCTATCAAATCAACAGATTTTAGAATTCAGCTTCGATCTGTTGTCGCTATTGCTCATTCTCCTCTTCATTCTCAATAGTTGATAAAAACAAATCGTTTAATTCTTAACCTATCCCACACAGCGACTCCTTCATCTTCCGCATTTTCTCTCTTTCGTTCTTCTAGTCCTCCAACAGGATTTTATTTTTTGCATAGTCATTAGGACTGCTGTCCAATTTGTTAATCATACTCACAATGTGATTCTTAGTAGATGCAGTCTTATTCGGGAAATAGCCTGCTTTTGGTCCAAGTGACTTGTTGACATCAACAACTCCACTAGAATTGATGACTCGATGTTAAGGTTCCTCATTCTTCAATCCCCCCTCTGGAGTAACGAAGTTAAACTTCATTGAGTGATTAAATTTATTAGAGAAGCTATTTGAGTTTAAAAATTTATGCTAAACCTCGTGCCCTGGCGATCGAGCTATTCCTTAACGAGTAAGTTTGCTGTCTTGAATAGTTTGCCGTTGAGGGCCCAATCGCATAGATTGCAGCTAGTTGATATCCTCGCGATTAAAACTATTTCTTCGATTTGCAGCTAATTCATTACTTGGAGAATTGGGTCTAAAGCTTTCAGATTTATATTTAATCGTATCTCGTTTCAAAAAGAGTTCGTGTAGGGTTTTGGCTTCAGTGAGAAGTTGGAAATCGCCCTTGATCCACAGTTTAAGGTAGCTGATAATTCCGCGAATCATGGCTTGCTCCCCATCATGGTTAAAAGGAAGATAGATCTTAACTCTGTTTTAGAGCACATCAGGATTAATCCACGCGAATATTTCTTTTCGGTCATTGAGGAAGACCATATTTTCATTTATGATGAAGTAGCCGTAAACTGGAGCCAATCCAAAACACGCAGTTATGATGGTTTTAGCATATTGTAAGGCTTTCTAGCTACTGTTCAGCTACTTCAGTCGGATGGCCGTTTCGTTCTTCAAAGCCTCCGTCCAGACCTAAAGGATACCGTTTTAGAATTTGCCAACGTTGATGTGAGGAGTACCTTCAATATATTTCTATTCTCGCTTACGAAAGCCGTCCCGTTATTTCTCCAATTTCAGCGACAATCGATGGCAAATTTTTTATTGTAGAGGCATTGAGATGCAATAAAATAATAATAATGGAAATGCAGTACAAAAAATTCACCGTCTTGACCCATCTGAAGAGGAGACAAACAAAAAATCAAACGAACGAAAAATACTCATAATTATCTGATCACTGTTCACACAGATCATTTTTATATTGTTATTCATTTGTCTTTGCTTATGGAGGACGATTAACCGTTTCTGCTTGGTTATTATCTGTTCGAATGATGGTCTTACCCCTCAACGGCCATGTCTGACTGCATGTCTGATTGTGCTACTTCGTGAGATGGGGGTACTTCTTCGTCATGTGGCTCAGCAGCCATATCATTATTTTAGTTATCCTCTTTGTCCTTTTGGAGGTGTGCTTTTCTTCTACTTGGAAATTAACTTTCGTAATCTTCTATTTGATCATATTCATTGCTGTCAATGTTTCGTCCGTCAACGTGTCTTTCCTCTATGATTCTGTTCGACTGCTCTTCCATATTCTTTACTCCCTCATCTTAAGCTTCTTTTATTTCTTACAGCCTATTCTCCTGTTACTACTGAGGCTCATTGTTTTGGGGTAATTCAGTGCCACTGCCATTCATGCGATTGCCAATTTAATGCTTAGTATAAAGAGCCTGTTTCTTTAGATAAACCCGTTGTAGGTATGTGGGAAGATCGCTAATCTTTTTGCCTTTGAATAGACCAGTTTCGGGAATTGGCTATTCTTCAGAAATCAAAGATGCCAATTTGGCTTACTTTTGAGTTGAATTGTTGGGGATAGAGTATATTATGGTTGAAGTAGGTTTGCATTTAATACAAGGACATTGCTTTAAGCAAATAACACAATTATTGACTTTTTGGTTGGCTAATGTTTGAGATGAAACGGCGGTGCTTGTAACATTGGATAGGTATCTCTTGCTGCAGGGAAGGCAAATAGCTTTTCGGCAGTTGCTGCAGTCCAAAGCTCTGCTGAGCTTAACAATCCTTTCGCAGATATGGCAACTTTTCATTTAATATTAATTATATGAAATAATGATTCAAACATCAAAGGTTTATTTCCTAAAGGAAGGACGGATCAATCTATTACTACAAAAGGAAGAGGGATTCTTCCATTTATTTTTAATCTTAATCAACCGCCTCATAATTACTTCTTGGCTTTGTTTTGAAGACTAAATTATCATTATCTTCACGATATTTTTAGATATGAATTTTCCTTAAATCTATTAATTAGTCATTATCCTCAAGCGATGATAGCAAGTTAAGTCCGATTTTGTTGGGTAAAGCCGTTGTTTAAAGTTATTATCCTAAAGCTGATATGTATTATTCTTTGACTTCATCTGGGGCTTGAGAATCTGCTTTTTCGCACGTGCTCGAGTTATAACAATCACTAGAGTAGGTCTCTCGCATTTTACATTTAAACCTCTCTGCTTTTGCATCAAGGGTCTCAGCTGTCGCCTATAATTCCCTTAAATTTTGAACACGACCCATATTCTAGAGCATGTCCATTGTGATACTTTTACCATGAATGAATTTATGAATCCCTACATAAAGTTCCACTGCTTCCTCGTCTGAAATATCCACATCACCAATCCCAAAGCCGACTCTCATGAATTTAAAGTAAGTATCACACATTGTGGGCGAGAGTTGAACTCTGCAGTTGAGCAGCATCGTCGCAATTGATTTCATCTGCTATCGATTCAGATATTTGATGGATTTACCGCATTAACTAAAAATGAAGGACTAAAGTTTGCGATAGGCCATGGTTAGGACTCCTCCAAGTAAATTTTTATATTTATTACGCTCAATACCGATTGCTGGCAGTTATTCATCGATTTCTTTCGTCACTCCATATCCTCTTTCGATATAGATTTTGGTGAGCTATCGTCTTTGCTTATATTTCTCCTCTTAAAGTGGGTTTAGAAATTTAGTCTTGAGAGTATTTTATTCTTTGAAATGAAATATTATACTCTTTCGCTTGGGTTGAATTGACAGTTACCTTTAGCTACCTTCAGAACTGCCACTTTCAACTGGATATTTGAGTTAAGTTGCAGAAACTATATTTTTTGAATGGATAGTTTAATTCTCATTTATAGGATTATTTGTACGGTAAAATTCATGTGTGATGCCTGATATTTCGCCTACTTTATCGTGATACGGTGATCCCTTCTTATTAGGGAATGACACTCCTTCAGACCTAGCTTTCTGGCTGGATTTTACACTTCCATCTTTGTTATTTGTTAATTCCTCAGTCATAGCATTGCTTAGGGTTTTCTTCCGAAAAAATTAACTTTTTTATTGCTGTTTTTGCTGGAGTTGAACAGTTTAATATAATCTTTTAATAGTTTGAAGTAGACTGCGGTTTGGTAATTTGTTCTTGAGAAGAGTGAGGGCTTTGCACAAATCCTGCTCGTCTGGGTCCAATAAATTTATTTGATCTGATTTATCTTCTTCTTTATTCTTAGGTATGTTGATGACATTTACTTTAGTCCTACATGTTTTTAACCTGGTTTATTATTCTATTTTCACTTATTGAATGATACTATTTTGTTATGATTAGCGTTTCTATACCTCAGCCTATTTTTTCACTGTCGATTATTAAGAGTTAGTATCATCCTCTTTCACTTCCTGCTGTTTCATTTTCTTCCCAATAAAAATACACTTGAGATCACTCTTCCCTTGACCAAAATTATTATTTTTTATAAGAAGGTATTTTTGTCATTATTTAGACCAATTATATATGTTTAATGCTAATAGAATCAATCAATAATAAATGGTAAGACAACGGTGATGAGGTGGCAACTCAGATAGATTATCCTCACCCAATTGCCACAGGAACCAATCGATTTCAATTGACAACGCTATTACTCCTTTCCCTTTCAAATATTCCTTAATTAGCTCCACAGCTATTACAGAACTGGCCCTTACTTCAGCTTCTATCTCCCTGTCTGTAATAACTTCTTTATTCATGATTATGGCTTTCAATTTTTAGCTGTACTCAAACACTCCTTCCGCTTCCAGTATTTGAGGAACTCGATAATCTGGAAACATCGTGAGTTGATCAATATCAATAAACTCGCCTAACCCTTTTCCATTGAATTTACCAAAGATATCGCCAATAAGGATTTGTGCGCGCTTATAAAAGTGAATCTGATGGCCTTTATAGATGCTATGATCCTGAAAATTGGGAAAGTTAGATGTTAGTATATTCAGCAGAGCAACAGCTGATTTGTTGGCCAATAAGATCAGCTCCACAAATGAACTATTAAATTTATTTACAATTGTCCCTGCCATTTATCGAAGGATTCTGGCCCTTTCATCGGCAAGTGGCACAGTAATTCCATGAAATATTTTCTGTACGACATCTTCTTCCGTGAAGTTCATCAGTTCACTGAGAGTAACTCCTTCCTTAACTTTAGTTTGCACATGAGTGGCGAGCTGTTAATATTCAAAGTTGTTGATAGGCCAAAAACAAAAGTTCATTGCGTCGAGCATAAACAGCTGAAGGAGTGCAGTTTATGGATTTTATTAAGTCTTGTGGAAGGGATCAGAGTTGAAGGGCCTATAAGAAAAGCGATCTGCAATGGCCGGCAACTTATGTTGGTGAATAATCACGTGTTTTGCTTGATTGGTAACCCATTGACAGGTGGTCCTAACGAGTTGGCACTTATTGCTCATATATCTTATAATTATAAAATCATCCAAAACCAGACTATGAAACTTGAAATAAAGAATTAATAAGCTATATCATTAGTAGAAAATCAGAGATATCCAACCTATGAAATTCAACTAACATTCTTATGTGTATTAGGTTTCAATACCGTCTGGGAAAAATTAAAATTATTAATGAACATCAAAAGGAGTGAGGAATTCATCTACTTCCAGGATAAAGCGAGACATTACCATAATCTGCGACAAGCTCGACCTGCCGTTGTCACTTATCGTAGGAGTGCCCACAGCACCCTTGATGAATATAATCGTGTGCCTTATTTTCAACGCTACGACATGTAGCGCGACAACGAGGGACTGATAAACCGCATAACAAATATAATGAGTAGTTCACATTGCTAAGTTTAAAAGCACGGGTACACTCGCTACAATAATCCATTTCAACCACGAAGTCACCTCACCATAGAACAGCGTAAATCAAAAGAGCGCATTCATGAAGGCAATCATCACCTAGCTAGAGATCTCCTCAATACCAAGCCTTCTATAGGCACCATTTAAAATTGGAACCATCATTTTTAATAGAATCAGCAGAGACGCAAAAACATTAGCAAATTCACATAACATAGAGTCTCAAAAGGAAGCTTCGATCTATATGCATCTTCCTCATTTATTCCCTAACACTATAGAAGTTTTCTAGGTCGATCACTAAACAAAGAAGCTCCGAGCGGGGAATCCCCAGAGGATCTCCCCCTAAAAATTAAAATTAGAGTAGAAAAGTTGTTGTAACTTCCGAAATTAAAAAGACTAAGAGGTTCATTGACTCGAATCGGTTTGAACGAGCAACCATAATGACATCGTATGATAATTTTATTCTTTGATTTTTTAGGATTATCTTACTTTTATACTGTAGTTATTACTAATATTATGGCTCAAATTGAAGTCGAATTGGAAAACTTTCAAGATGGAAAACCCCTTCTGCTTAAGAGCAACGAGGCTATAGTCAACAAAATCAAGGTATATAAGGCTCGGAAAGAATATAAGAAACTGCTTGAGCTTGCAGCAACCATGCCTAATTCTAAAGAACGATATCTACTATAAATTCATGCTTTTCTTCATCTTAAAAAGTGGTCGGATCTCTATGAAGCATGCGAAAGAGGACTGAGTTTAGAGGACCAACAATTAAAAAGTGAATTTTTTAACCTCAAAGGAAAGGCTTCAGGAAAACTGGGAAATCATTAGGAAAAGATAAAATTGACAATACTTGCAATATAAATCGATGATAAAGTGGCTGCTTATCACCGTAACCTGGGATCTGGCTATTACAAACTAAAACAGTATCAGAAAGCAATCTAGAGTCACAATCGAGCCATTTCTTTATAACCTAAAAATCCTATAAACTATCATAACAAAGGTGCAGCTTACTTTCGGATGCAAGAACTATCAGGTGCAGTTTCTTGCTTTTAAAAGGCTACATAATTAGATTCAAAGCAAGTTATGTCCTTTGTTTGGCTGGCTGATACTTATAAGGAGTTATAACAGTATGAAAATGCGAAGGATAACTATTTACACGCCTATGAGCTCACAGATGAATACGAATATAAGCAATAAGCTCAAAATATGAAGAGTAAACTATAGCCTGACCGCAAAAAGGGATTGTTTTAAAGAATATTTGGATGAGATTGATTTTAAGACTGAATATCAGGATTATTTCCTCTTATTCGTTTATTTGTTACTGATACAATTTTTTGATTCCCATTGGGAAAAAATTAGAATATCGACCATTTAAATGTTCTCCTGAAAATATAATAATTTACTATTAAATATTCTTGCCCAAAAAGGTAAATTCAATCGATTTTAAAAGATAAAATGGTTCTAGACCATCCACCATGCAAATCATTGAAGCGTCATAACAAATTATTAACAAATGAAAATTTACTGTAATTCAGAGGGTCCCTAAGCTATCTCCATATTAGACTAAACTTCGAACGTTCGCTGCTTCTATTGCCTACAACTAGTAAATTGTTCATGACTACTAACAAATTCTCTCTTAAAATATTAAGATAAACTCTTATCAGAAACTGCGAGCAATCATAAAAAACAATTAAGTTTGTTTTTTGAAAAATTATATTGAAATTTAAATGATCAGAAAGCAGGCTGTGAAAATTACGTGATTGGAGGACCTCTATCTTTATTTTTTTCAATTCTGAAGAAGAATAATAGTGATTATACCTGATTTTAAATTTCAAAACAAAAGTGGAAAGAGAGAATGTTTTCAAGACTCAATATTTTTGATCTAAAATTTTATCATTTATGTTTTTTACGCCTTGCTATCAGTTAGCGTTGGCATATATGGCCTTGAATAAGGTTTTCCCATTGCGATAATTTTTAATAAATGCGATTTTAAGCGATTTGGAGGTACTATTATACTTATAATAATTCAGAAAGTATGGAGTTCAACCCAATAGTCAACGACCACCACTAAGAAGTCAACCCTGAGCCCTAGATCAGCATGAGCCCGATTTCCAAACACTCTTTCTTCGAGTATTTCTTGATTTAAGTAGACTCTTTTCGATTTCAATCAAAACAGAGCGTTACTTTGCTAAGGTGTTTCCTTTGGACAAAACCCATCTTTTTACAGAGGAGAAACTACTTTTGGAGATGATGACCCACCCAAGCATTCTGAAGCCTGTTGACTCCAATTTTTAGTTGGCAGCCCGTCTCGCAAACTTTCTCAAGAATGAGGTTCTATTGTTTCCTGAGGCTTCAAGAGGCAGCTTCTAGAACTACATCCAAAAAAATGGATTTTTGTCAGAAAAGGTAACAAAATATTACATCTCTCAACTCATCTAAGCATTGTTATATTGTGAAACTGTGGGAGCCAGACACCCTAACCTCAGTCCTAGCAACCTGTTAATGGATGAAAATAGAAACCTGTTACTCTGTGGTTGGACTAATTCTTCTCAAATTATTGCAAGTTCAACGAAAACCTTACCCTTTCGTCTCGGAGAGTTAATAGTCTATATGATGACCTCCAGAAACCTGTTTGTCTCTCCATCCTTGAAGAATGACACTTATGGGAAATTTTTAAGCGAGACCCACATCCATAAACTATGGTAGCAGTTGTAAAAGGTCTGTAAGAGGATGAAAAATTTCAGTTTGTCCTCTGAAATGAAAAAATTGGTCTCTGCCTTATTCCTGGGAAACATAAAAAGTTTAGAGGAGATCAAAGAGAGTGAGTGGCTTCAATCAGTGCCCACCCTCTAATAAATAGCTCAATAACTGATGCAAAAATAGTTTATTACCGCCAACAGACTATGAACCATTAATATTTGATATCCCTTTTGGGCCTTCAGTTACCAAAAAAAAGAAATGATTTCAAAATGATAAACCTTTTTCTTCCTCTTATATTAATTATATAAATCTTTTTTTGTTTATAATTGTAATTCAATCAATTGTTCATCACATCGTAATTCTGTCAATAAAGGAAATTGCCATGTCCAGAGCCTCGGCTGGCCGATCCATTGGAACCAAATGGCCCGCGTTGAACACAATTCTGAACTACAGATTGCCAGCTGATTTTTTTGTTCCAACAATCTTACCATTAATTTTCCATGCCTAAAAAAGCTGCTTTCTGAATTGCTCTGACTTATCGAAGTATAAGCGGTCAACCCACTTCATAGTTCCTGGATTTGAAACAATAAGATCATCCTGCCCATTGTAAATTAGGACAGGATAACCCTTACTCAAAATATATTGAACTCTGCTGACTTAGGGCTTCATGAAATCATTGTAGAGGTTAGCATAGACGTCTTACGATTGGCTATCATATTTAATTTCAGGATTTAGTCCGTAAATGCCAGCAACAATGGCCTCATCCCGAAAGTAGGGTTGTAAAAATTCTGAATAAAACCATAAATACCTTCGTATTCTCCATCTATCCTAATGTCATAGACATTAATATCGCCAGCTCTTTCCACCACATAATCAAGAGCAGTATCGAAATCAAGGTGCATAGCATCGAAATCACCTTGGTTGCTATGTCTTGATGCGTTCAGCAACACTTTTTAGAGACGCATGCGCTCCTGAAAATCAACTAGTCCTAGATGAGAGGCGAATGTTCCCACTTCAGATAGAACATCATAGGGATGGGTGAAAGGATCTCCAATTGCCATTCCTTTGAATCCTGTCAAGAATCCTCCTGCTTCTTTGGATTCAACGATCTTCTTGGCGATGGCAGGAACGTATTTTCCAGCATAGCTCTCTCCGAATATGACCAGGGGACTGGAGGGAGGAATGTTAAAATAAAGACTACTGAAGCATCCCTTACCATTGTATAGCTAAAAGAGAGCTCTGTAAAAATCGTTGGCCACTTCTAAATGAAATAAAATTTACAGTCCATTGATTTTGCCCAAGGTTTGCTTCCAGACTGTGTATCAGCATAACTGAGACCTGTGCCGATTGGTTGATCCACAAAAAGCAAATTGTATTTGTTAGCCCAGGTGTAGTTGTTTTGTACTATCTTTACATCTTTATCTCGGATTATGAGCAGAGGGCCTAGTTCTTGGAGGTTGCCCAGTTGAGACGAAGATCCAGGGCCGCCGTTCAGCCAAAGAACTGTAGGGATGTTGCGAAGTTGACTGGGATCTCGAACATCTTTGCGACCATAGAAAGTGAAAGCAAGCGCAGAGTTGTTCTTACCGACTGTCAAATAGCCACTGGCTACAATGCCATTGTAATTGTATTTAGCGGAAAAATCTAATAGGTTGCAGGAGGTGGTAATGACGGGCGCTGTTGGAGCTTTCAAAAGAACTTATTCAGAAGTAACAACTGAGCGTTTTCGAGCCATCGAAGATGTATATAATGTGAGTGAGGTTGTGGCAAGAAGAGCGAGGAGAAGGAAGGAGAGTATGGTTGATGGTAATTACTTCATTGAGTTATATATTATTGATAGATTTTGATATCTTTAACATTCATGATCATTTGATAAAATATTAATATGTATAAGGCAATGGACTTTTCAGGAAAAGTTAATCAAATAATTTCACCCATAAAATAGTTTCTATTAGCTCAACAAAATAGACAGTGGTGAGTATTCAAAAAATTAATAATTCACAAATTGTTGAACATCCCAATGAATGAGGAAAAATAAGAAAAATAGATGGAGCCATTCTAAAGATAAAACCCCGTAAATAAAGAAGAAGTTTGCGGGTAAAGAGACCATAAAAGACCGGTAAAAAGCAATTTTTTAAAAAATTAGGCGATAAGTGTTCAAGGCAAAAACCCCATCAAGGAATCTTTAAACAATGAATCTACAAGCGATAAATTTTCAACAAATGAACTTTCAAGCTATGAGTCTTCTCTTCCCCTCCTAGGCTAATAAATGTAAAACTGCTCGCTTGGCAGAGAAAATAAGTTACCGAACTGCAAAGAAATTTAAACGTGTCCATAAAGCAATAAAATAAAGGAAGATGAGAGCAATTTCACAAATTCATTTCTGTCTTTGCTGTCGGATATAGCGAACTAACATGTTTTTCCATAGTCATCTATTAAACTCATTTAAAGAATACTTCTTTAAGATGTAGTTAAAATGGATAAATAAGGTCTACTCAATGAGAGGCGGAGAAAACTTTTTAGTATACCAATTTATTCACACGCAAATAATTAACCTCAAATGCCATCTTAGTATCAAGATCAAATCAAACAATAATACCCAAATATAGATTAGATAGAGAATGGCTTAATTTCTTTCTCATAATTATCATTAAATCATCGATAGAAGCTAAAAAAAATTTATATATAAATGTTAAAAAAAAAATTAGGTAAGGTCAATTCGATACGGAAAACAATGCTTACGTCACTTTCTAGTAAAAAACATCAGTTGTTTATGAGATTTTTAAATAACTCGATGAAATCAATAAAAATAGAAATAGCATTTAAATTTTTGTGTCAAACATTAAAAATATCGACAAAAAGCCACATTTCTAAAAACTGTATAGCAATTTTTTTAAATAAATTGATAGTAATGAAAAAATTTTTCTCAGAATAATTCCCTCAAGTCATCTAATAATTTTCTCAAACTATTTAATAATTCAGTCGTAATAAAAAATCTATTAGTTAAAAAACAGGAATAAACTTGCTAATTCCAAGATATTTAAATTGTGCTAAGATTTATATTGATAGTGATAATGTAATAGAAGCTGCTAATTAACTGTATAAAAAGCCAAATAAAATCGGTTTAAGCAAAAGATAAAATTGGGTTCATGATTATTTTCTTAATTATCAAAAGTAGACAAAACGTAAGGCTTAAGAGTGGGAGTTATAATAGAAAAGAAGTCACGACAAAATAAAATAAATGGAACCGTCAATGGATTGGTTATAGCAACATCCCGCTGGACAGAATACGATAGAAGAAAAAAGAAAGGAATAAGCGAATAAAATCTCATTCGAAGCATTCAAGCAAAAATATAATACTTGGAATCCAATTCAAAAGCCTAAATATTTTCAAGTTTAATTTGTAAATTTAAATTCAGTAAAATCCGATACATTTTTCCATCCCGAAGGTCAACTTGAGATATCAGAATGATTGATTTAAATTAATTTTAATTTTATCATGAGTAAAAATAATTATTTTTGATTTTTTCAAGATTAATTTTTTTGCCAAAATTATTTTTATGGTGCGGGATTACATGAAAAATTATAATGATAAAAAATGAATAAATAGTTTGTATTAGCTCAGTAAAATAGACAGTAGTGATTAATCAAAAAAATCATAATGTATAAATAGTTAAACATCCAAATGAATGAGGAAAAATAGATGGAGCCATTCTAAAGATAAAACCCCGTAAATAAAGAAGAAGTTTGCGGGTAAAGAGACCATCGGTCGGTCAAAAGCAACTTTTTTATAAATTAAGCGATAAGTGTTCAAGGCAAAAATCCCATCAAGGAATCTTTAAACAATGAATCTTCAAAACATAAATTTGTAAACAACCAACTTTCAAGCTATGAGTCTTCTCTTCCCCTCCTAGGCTAATAAATGTAAAACTGCCCGCTTGACGGAAAAAATAAGTTGTCGAACTGCAAAGAAATCTAAACGTGTCCATAAAGCAATAAAATAGAGGAAGATGAGAGCTATTTCAAAAGTTTATTTCTGTCTTTGCTGTCAGATATAACTAGCAAACATCTTTTTTCACAATAAGCTATTGAATTCCTCTAAAGGGTAATTCTCGAAGATTTTATTTCAAATGGTATACTCAATGAGGAGCAGACAAATATGGTTAATGTACTAATTTATTTACACATTAATCATTTACCTTAAATGTCCTCTTAGTATAAATGTTAAATCAAACAATAGTATCCAAATCCAGATCAGATAGACAATTATTTGACTACTTTCTCATAATTATTATAGAATGAAAATCAATAGCACCTTGAATAATTCCAATCTCTAAAAGTCAAGATAAAAAAAGGCGAGCGGGGTACTATTAGGAAAGAGGTGAAACGGACACGAACAGTCTCATGTAAAGGAAATCAAATATTTATTTAATTTTTAAATAAATCAATTGAAAAATTAAAATTAAATAGAATAATACAAGAAATTTTCATAAAAAGATATATCTGGCCATTTGGATATAGTGTAACATCTTTTATCCATAGATTAATAATATTAAAAAAGTTTTTGCCGAAGCTATTTCCTGATTTAGTAAAAGATTTTAATGCTACTGTTGGCAAATTTAAGCAACATAAAATAGAAAAAGATTATTAAATATTTGCTAAAAGGTTGTTAGCTGATCGATATTTAAACTTTATAAACTTTTATGTTGAAAATGATAAGATTTAAGAGGCTGTCAAAATAATATTTAATATAAAAACTAAATAAACTACACTCAAAAGAATACATTTGTTTTAAGATTATTAAAGGTAGATTAAGCTCAAAGCTTAAAAGTGGGAGTTGGAAAAGAAAAAAAGCCACGGCATCTTAAAAGAAACAGAAACGTCAATGGATTCATTATAGCAACACCCCACTGAACATAATATGATAGAAGAAAAAAGTAAGGAAAATGGAAAGAAAGTTTAATTCGAAGCATTCAAACAAAAATATTACTCTTGGAATTCAATTCAAAAGCCTAAATATTTTTTAATATAAATTTCCGATTCAAATTCAGTCAAATTCGATGCATTTTCTGAAATGTAACTTGATATCTCTAAATGATTTCTCAAAATTAATTAAAATCACTATATTAATTGCCTGATTAAAAAAAGCTCCTATTTTTCAAATAAATTTTCATGACATATATAAAGTCGAGAAGTTTAAGAGTGCATTTTGGAGAATATGCTAAACATTAATGAAAATGGACTGAGGCGCTCCTTCCCCGAATGGGTCAAAACAGGACTTTTTTATATCTTATTTGATTGGGACGTATTCAATATTATCATCGTTTTTGCACAAAACTCCTGTCTGGTAATCTTCTGATAGTACTTTTGATCTTCTGGCTTGAGAATTGTAAATGAAGAACTGTGTATTTGCTCAATTGAACATGAGTTGAATTTTATTGTGAGAAAAAAATAATAGAGGCTTGCTATGAAACAAAAAATATGCAAAGTTCATAAACTTAACTATTGCCTTACCCTCATAAGCCAGTTTAATGAAAGTACAATATAAAAAAAAAAATCTCTATTGCATCTTCCCAATTAAAATATCAAATAGCATGTGGTTTCTTTCATATATTACTTATGTCAAAGAATAGTCTCATCTATTTCTAAAGAAAAAGATAATGAGGGGAAATGAAAAACTGAATTTAAAGCCTAAGTGTTTTCTTGTATTGCTAAATAGATTGAAGGAAAAAGTTAGAGGTTAATTGCAATCGAAAAATTAAAAAAGACGAAATTGCAGCAAAATTATTTTGGTAGATTAGTCTCACAGGCAAATTCTATCATTCATTTAACAAATTGGAAATATTTATTTGCATTTCAAGAGATAAAACGCCATTTGCAAACTGGAATGTTGTCCCAGGTGAAGTTTCAAGTCTAGAAATGTTCAACAATCATTGTGGAACATATGCAAATGCGATGCTAAGATGTTACTGGATGCCAAAGGGCCAGCTGTTCTTGGTGCACTGTTGCGGCAACATTGAGAAGATGTATTACAATGTGAACGCTGGCATGAGCATGGCTGGTGCGGCTGGTGTTGTTTAATTTACAGTTTTATCAATAGTGAAAATTCAATCTGGCGATTTTCCATTTCAAATTAATATAATGACAAATCAATCTTACAACAATTATTAATAATATATGTTTATATAAAGAAATATATATCTATATTTTTCATCGATTTTTATATAAGGAAATGCATATATTTATATATAATGACCTGCTTCCTCTTTTCTGCAAAGGTGCCCTTCCTAGTAAGTCGTCTTAAAAAGTCCCTACATAAATTTCACAAACTCAAATCATTATTATGCCAAAGTCAGACGATCTTATTCTATCTTTTCATAATTGAATATTAGGATGAAAATAAATTATGATAAATCACTTAAATTATGCATCATTTAAGAGAGAAGCGGTGCAATGGTCGATAAAACTCTGATTAATCAAATTATCCCATTGTTGATATATCGACTGATTCGCAATGAAATTTAGCTGGCTAAAAGGATGACTGCAGTTCTTTAAATAAACCCAAAAATATCTCATCCTCCATCAAATCTTGAGCTCGAAATAAAGTCAAGTGATAGGTTTCTGGCTTGTACATATTGCAATTATGGTCATAGTACATATTCATCCTTTTAAGATCCTCCGTTACCACTACTTATTCATACAGCAATCTCCTTATTACTTTATCCACGAGACAATTGAGGAATTAAACCACTGTTTATTCCAGTTAAATATAGATCACAGTGACCTCCTTTGCTTTTTTATTTTTGTTGAACCTTGTAAAATAGTTTATTCGCTTTAGACAAATCGGAACTTCGTTAAGAAGTTGTTAAAATTCATTAGAAAATTAATTTAAAGCTTTTAGGAGCTTTTCCTTTATTTCAAGCCGTGGAAGAGCTAATTTAAAGAGAGTAATATGGCTTAACTTATGACTGTGTTCCCGCAATAGCTGCGGGTCTTGAAATTTGGGATGCGTGTGTAGGACAGCCCTTATCTTTAGTTGTAGGGCCAAGATGTGCTATCTTTGATGGTGGTTCAAGAATGGGAGAGTGGCGAAGTGAGTAAAGAATACGCCCTCTTTGACCATGTTCTTATTCCTGAAGGCCATTTTAATACTATAATCATTATTCTTTTATTAATTTAATTGAATCTATTAATTTCGGATATATTGTCTATCTTTCGAAAAATATGTCATCATTTTACAAGATAAAATAAGAAAATAAACGCATTATTGCTAAATAATATACTTGAAAGATCTGTCAGATTGAAGATTCCATTATTACTTCATCTAATCACAATTTAAGAATTGATTTCCGCAGATTCAAAAGGAAATACTAAGTTTTGATTTTGGTGCTTCCATGCAACTTTAAATTTCAATTATATTTTTAAATGGGCAACAGTAATAAAAAACCATAGGACTATGAAATAGTACGCACTTATCGAAAGGAGAACTGGATTCAGTATGAGCGTCTCTAAAATCGTTAATTCTGGAGAAACCGAATCAACCAGGAAATAGCGGAAGTTTTTCGGCTTTACTAAATTCCTTCCATAGACGATTTGAATCGGTACGAGTGGAGAAATGTCCAGAACGACCTTGTTCGAGTTTACCATATTGCTATGGATCCGAATAATAGCTTGTGCACTAAAAACGAATATGTACAACTCCTCGTTGAGTATATCCCAATTAAACTATCACAAGTCAATGACCTCAATTAAGAAGAAGCCCTCACTGTTTTGGCAGCAACTTTTAGAGCATTCAGCTTAATCGAAGCTAATTTTGAAACAGTGTAGCCTCATGAAGATTTAATTGGTTTTAATGAAAGAGGTCGGCCCAAAATATGGATTAACAAAGACATGAGTAGAAATTTTCCATAAAAAGCCTACATTGTCCCCTACAAAAACAATAAATATCAAGCTTCCTCAAGAGTCGCCAAGATCGTTGATATGGTGGAACAGCGGACGTGCAATGGTCTGCTTCCTCCCTTTCTTAAAGATCAAATTAGGCAAAAAAATCCAGATTATCACTAGGCTCTGTACATCCTATAGCAATATGCTTATTATGAGAGACTGAATCTTAAATCTTATTTACAGGCAAAAACCATAACTTCCATCACAAATATTAATCGGCAAGATCGGCAGTAAAAAATATTTTCGGAAAGGGAACAACACCTGCAAAAAGTAATGAGTAATTAGCATTTAATGCAAAATCAGATTGATCTATTGAAAGAGGGGCGATGCGAACTTAAAAAACAATATAGTATGGGTGATTTTCATTCTTATACATAACCTCCATCAATGACTTATTTAAGTCAGAACAAAGACAATCAAAATGCATATAGAGATAATATCAGATCGGCAAAGGTGTCCTTCATGGCCAGCAGTCCTAATACTCATCGATCAGTGCCTAAAGTCAGCTTTATCACAAACAAAAAGGAGCCTGTGCAATTTCTTACTGATTTACCTGCGAATAAGAAAAGTTACATTTCTCCTGACTATTTCCCGAATATACAATCTAATTTGATAGCATTCGAACAGCCCAGAGCACTGATCACCAAAAAAGTTTCAAGACAACCGAGCGGCATGCAACCTCATTTCATATTTGTCCACCCTGTGCAACAAATTATTACTCATCAAATAGTCAATGGCAATTCTAATTTTTCACAAGTCGGTCCATGCAAGGCTGGTTTAGTTCAATCCCCAAATCAGCCTATTATTCAAGAAAAAGCTAAATAAAAAATAATTCCGAATAATAAATAGTTAACTTCAAATGAAAAAGGGCCATAATCTCCCATACTACCTGTAGGCCACTCAATTATCGATAATTTAGCAGGTGAAGTCTCCAAATCACCTGCATTGGATTAAAGTAATGTGATAATTTCTGCAAATATTGAAGAAGAATAATTTCAAGCCTCAGGAACATTCAACCCCATTACTGACAAATAAGTAAACGCTATTACTCAATAACAAGTTTACAATGAGATCAATCAAAATAAAAATTTCATAAAGATAGATGATGCTACTCTCAGCATCGAGCAGCTTCCAATAAATTTTGAATCTTTTGCCCCCAATCAACCCAACTGCAATCAATTTGTATCGTTTGCTCCAGTTGAGACCAATATTGATACTCAGCAATCAATACAAGAAGGTGAGAATCCACCGCAAACAATCGAAAGCATTCAACTTGAATAATAATCCAAGGCTGATTAAAACACTGGTAAAAGATCATAATAGTAGAAATTACTTAACCATGAAAACAGCAACATAATTAATAAAATCAACCCATTAAAAAAGGAAAATGATAAAATGAGTGCTCAATCATCCGGCGAACAACGAAGAGTTTCCATTGATGAACAGAGTTTGAATCGATTTTATGATTGTCCTCATCCGTTCTATGCTAATTACACTCCAGTTGAATCTAAATTCGATGTGATTGTTAAAAGAGATAGCATTTTGTCCAGCGATTCCAATAATCGAAAAGAAAGAGTGTCTGCCTTCGTCCATCTCGAATAAGACTATATTTAAAGATATATTCGAGATAAATACGGAAGTTTTATCAACTCCGATCAATAGGAATATCGAGGAATTAAAATGAGTCGAGTCTTAAGTGAATATTAAAAATGTTCAGTCAAGGAACATTCAAACCATGACCAAATAAATTAAAATAAGTAACCTGTAAAGGAAAAACCTAAGAAAATTGTGGCCAAAATTTTAAACCTAAAGGCTAAACCCAACGTTTCGAATATTACTGAAAATACTGAGGAAGATTTTCTTGATGTTAATTATCTGTAAAAAAGTCTGGATAAAAGATATTGTGGGCGTTAAAAAAAGACAGGACAATAATAAAATTATAAATAAGAAGATGATCAACTAAATATCGCAAGGCTAGAGGAAGGGCTGCTAAAATTTTCAAAAAATAAATTTGAACCAGCAAATAGCTTAAAAGATGAATAGATTCAAATTCAAAAGAAATAAACCCAAAATACTGTCAAATTATAATAAAAAAACAAAGTTTGCTAAACTCGAGATAAGAAAAAATACGGACACAAACAAGTCAGTTCGACTGGAGGTGCAAACTACTAATCAATAGACAGCAAAGAAGGAGGTTAGCCTCATATTGCTAAGCCTGCTCATAAAAAAACTGTTCGGATAGACCCTGCTGTTTAAGACGAGCACAAGGTTAATTTTTCATAAAATATGAGTCATAGGCAAGGTGAAACTGATATTTTAGTTTCAGCCAAATCAAACTCTAACAATTTAACAAATAAACGTGAGTATAAAAATGAATACTACAGCTAAAATGCAGAGCCAATTTCAAAGTTCAGTTCCAAATCCCCTCGGCACAACGATAATAATAAAATTTAGAAGGGCACTTTCGAAAAAATAGAGAGGAAGTATAATTAATATGTGAAAACAGCTCGGAGCAAGCGATCTGAAGATGAAAACATCTACCTGGCAAAAATTGGCCAGCTTAATCATTTTGAGAACAATTAAAGAGCATAGTGCAAAGTAAATCACATTGCTTCTGTAAAAAGTGGAAGGTATTCGGAGTTAAGATCAAATCGAGGCATGGGTGATAAGAAAATTAGCTATGACGAGTTAAGATCCCTGCTATGGAACTGATTTGTGATTTTCATAAATTAATGAGAGGAATTCATGAGCAACACTATTGTTTACAAAATCAGTTATTAATACTTCAAGCGACTGTCACATCACCTAACAACAGCATTTGCCTGCTTTCTTATTTTGAGGTTTATTTGATTTGGCTGTGGTCTTTGCCTCTTTCCTTGGTGATTTCCTTTCGGTGTTACCTTATGATTGTTTTTTACGCCCACTCGAAGAATTGCTGCTTGGCAGGCCTGCTCTCTTGTTTCTGGTATCTTCGGCTATTTTTTTCAATCGAGTGTTGTCTTATTCAAGAATCATTCTCTTGTCCAACAAATCTTTTATTTCTCCCTACAGTGTCTCAAGAACTCCGGCTTGTATCTATAGTCTATCCTTAAGCTCCTCCTTCTCATTGGTGTACTTCTTCTTATTTGTGCGGAGCTCTCTACTCAGATTATCTGTATAATCCAGCTTCTTTTCAGCAAAAATTAGATTAAATGATTTAAGCTGTGAGGATACTCTCAATCCCTCGTTTCCATAGACGTCCATCATCTGTTAAAAATCTGCCTGGTATTCCCGCACTGTTCTTTAAGGAGGGTCCTCTTTCTCAAAATGGGTCTCGATAATTTCACTATAAATCCTCCGTAGTAGTGAATCATTGGCCTTCATTGCTTCAATGTTATTACTCTCATAAATATTCCGTTCCTTATCTCCATAAAATTTATTAAGATTGTCAACACAGTGATTGGCAACGTCTAACTCTGGAAACAAGTGCTATAGCATAGTGAAATGCTTTCGAGCACTAAGAATTAGACTTCGCTTTTAATTACTTAATGTGTTGCGCAGCTTAAGTTCGTCCGTTGGGGTATTGATATTGTCTATGATTTTAATAAATTTCTCTTCTAGAATTTTGCAATAGCAGGTCACAGCATCATCGAGCAATACCCTGGTATCTTTACAGCTGTCTTTTATCCAGGAAGTGAGGTAGTATAAAAAAGGGTAGCAGAGCAATCCCTTACTCACTTTCCAATTTCTCTTCAATGCGATTTGACCCATCTAATTTAACTTGATGATAAGTTCGTACACATCCTCACTGTCCTAAGACAATCCATGATAGCCTTGTCTATAGGCCCTCGTATGATCCTTAGCGGGAATCTTTTTTAATTTATGCTCAAGCTATCCTTTGTTGATTGTTTCAACATTCCAAAAGATATTCTATAATTGCTTCATGAAATCATCGCCAATTTATTTATCTTCCTCCTTTATGATCATCAGACTTGCATTTTTTATTAATAGCTATCTCTCCCTCTCTCGCTAGTATTTCTTATCGCCCTATCCTTTTTTCTATAAGAAATCACTCTTTTTCATTTGCGGCTAAAATCGTTTCTTTGCGTATTGTTCTGTTGTTATAAGCACCAGAGACAAGTTTAGTAGTAATTTCTAACGCAGTTTTATCTATTTGGGGAGATAATCCTCGCTTAAGAGAAGCAGCATAGTGTTGGTCTCAGCGAGGGCGTGTCTGTGCAGAAAGATGCAATTCAAATCAGCGTTGGCAAAATCTGTCTAGTATCCAGTCAATATTTTATAGCATTTAGCAAGTGTTTCAGTTGGTAGAATGAGGCCTATTATTAAAATCTCTTTTTCGATTATCTTGATCAAAGTTTAAAGATATTCCCTACTTAAAGATTATCCATCACTGAAACATTTAAACATCAGCTACTCGACTGGCATTGGATTTAACGATTATCGCATACTGATCTCGTGACTATCAGTGACTAGCTTATTCAGCACGTTCAAGGAATCAGCAAGGCGTTAGCTGCCACGTATTGCGGATTTACGAATGTTTTCCATTTAAATATAACCTTATGTTAAGCATAATAGTAAACGATCATAGAGAAAAGTCTCCTTCGCTGCTGAGTTCCACAGACGCTTCGATCTTGTTCAACTTATGAGTAATTTATCGCTCACCCTACATCAACGACAGAATCAACTTTTGCTTATGGATTTTATTTAAGGATATCTGTTCGTATAAGATTATGATAATGAAAGCGATAAGAGCTGCCACGAATATCCAAAAGGATACTCCAAGATTGACTTCCACTTACATCATGGCTAATCCAAAGACGTTCAGCGTTATCCCCACGAGAAAATGGCCTATAGTGAGCATATGCCTTAGATTGTCCTTCTTTTCTTCAGAGAAATCGACATCCCTTTCCTTAATAAAGTAGTGGATCATAGTATATATGTCATACATCTGAAAGCTGGCACCAAGGGCAAGTACTGCGAAAGAGAGATAGCCAATAAAAGCCAACTGAGAAAAGGCAGACTGGCAGTAGATATCATTGGCAACACAAAGTTCGTGTGACAATTATTCATAGCTTTGATAATTTGGATTATTAATTTGTTTTGCATAAAGGAGGTTGACGTAAAAGTTGAAGTAGCCTCGTTCAATATAGTCGGCTTGTGATTAATTGACATAGTATATGGGGAGGGAGATGAGTCCCCATTTGTAATATGCCATAGCTATGATAAAAGTAAGAAAGATGAGGAGGTTGAGCAGTGAGGTAAGAAATAGCCTATTCTTGAATATTTGCTGGCTGCGTTTGTTCTGTAGCTAAATTAGATTTTCTTGGTTGGAGTGAGTTGTCTTGTTCCTCACGAAGTCTAATATTTGCATAGAAAAAAATAGGTTTTACAGGATAAATACAGTATAATACTTTAAACAGATTGTAGCTTAAAGCATAGCACCAATAGTGGTAAAATTACATTACTATCTTTATGATTCGAAGCAACGTCAGACATTTAATTTAAGCTGTCAATTTTATACTATTATATTTGAATTTGACATGTCAATTGCAGAGGAAGAAAAACAGATTAATTAGATTATCAACACATCCAAGCAGAGACTTCGTGAGGTCAACGACAAACTATAAATGTTGGGCAATTAAAAAGTATCTATTGATGAGGATATCACCATACTTTCGCAGAGAGTCGATGTACATTGACCTAACTTAGATGATCAAAGATAAACTGGCACGCAAGAAGACTGCACTTCAGACTATAGCATCTTTGACTGCATAGTCAGAAGATGCATATCGCAAAATAAAAGATTCAACTCGCATGCTGTTGACTTCTTTGAAGCGCGAGTGCAAAAAAGTGGATGACATCCTGCATGCTCAGGGATAGAACGAATAAGATAATTGAGTAACATTGCTTTATATATTCTATTTAATATCATGATGCAGCAGAGAATATATCTATCAAGGTTCTACAAAATCTTCGAAATTATAGGTGTATTTTTTAAATTTGTGATTATTCCTATTAAAAGGAGAGGGCTCTTATTAATTTTATCGCCATGGTAGCAAATTATCGCCTTGCATTTGATCCTCTTTAGAAGTATAATTTTTCTTCCTCCAAATAGAAGTGGCCTTTCTCGTAGGCCAATTATTTTCAGGAATTACATCTAAAAAAGATGATTTTGTTTATACTCTTGTCTCTGAGCTTAGGGCTGAAGATTTGTTCGATTAATGATATCTATCCTTGTCAGTGTCGACCTCTTTCAGATAAGATTGAAAATGACTTAAATTTATATTCCGTTTGTTTCTTGTTTGCCGACTCTCTTTATTTTCTATTTTATGTGAGAGTTTTTTGGGAATTACTATGCTTGAAGACAAGTCGTCAATATTAAAGTCTTGCAATTTCTCCTTTCGATTAAGGCAAACTACGCTATACCCATTCTAATATTTTGATAGATAGTTGGAAAAACTGTCAGGTTTATTCATTCTACTCTCACTGCCACCCCTCTCAGAGCTAATGGGTTATAGTATTTGACTCACTCGCATTATTTTCTCATTAGAATGTTGACATTTTTCAGTACCTTTGCTGATCTGGTGACCCTTGGAATTGTTACTTGAGTGAGATCTACTCTCGTTTAAAAAAGTGAGGTTTATTTGTAGATTGCCTGATTCTTTCTGGAAATGACCAAGCACAGTTACCAATTCTTTAGACTCTGATTTAGACATATTCCTTTTGGGAGCATACCGAGTCCTTTCCAGCTGATATATTGCGGGATTTGAATATTTTTCCCTATTGTTTTGGCTTATGCGCTAGAGGAAAGACATTCTTCACTATAATACTAAAATCACAACATAACTCTTCAGATTGAAATAAGCAAAACTTGTTTCCTCTGCTTATCTCTGTGCAATAAAGGAGGAATTTCCTCTCCTCCGATTTTGTGAATAAATATTATCCCTATTAATTGTATTTTTGTGGTTATTGCAACCAATTGAGAGAAAAGTTGCCATTATTTTCAAATTTAATATTAAATAGTGAAGGTGGTAGAATATGGCAGAATATGGTTGATTGATCATGCTCAACATCCTACGCTGGATGGATTTACGTTTCCTCTGGTATCAGTGGTGGGGCCGACGGGATTGACGGTCTGCTTGTCGAGGTTTTTCTGATACTTTCTGCATAAGTTAAGCATTACCTGTTGACGGTTGAAGAAAGGAATTGTCTATAATAGGGTGAGTTGACGGAGTAAAGCATTTGTTGATTAAATATTATAGTAAAATATCAATACTGTGAATTTAATTAAAAAGGGTATTTAAATGGATGGTAATGAATGGGATAATCAAGATCAATTTAGCTTGGTCGCGCATTTGTGAGCTCGCTTTAGCTATCTCTTGATTGTTTTGGAGAAAATTTATTTCTTACTGTTTAGGAATAGCAGATCCTACTGAGAACAGTGGTTGACCATTTTAATAGTGCTACCCTAAAAGATATACTCTGTCCTGTTGGATTAGAGCATTTCATTGGGCTTGCGCCTTTTCATGTCAGCCACTCCGAAATTGTCGATAGTATACATCTATATTTCGCGGGAAATGTCGTTTCTCTTCTTTATCAAATCTTTTCCAGTCTCTTCTGACTTGTAATAGGAATCGAAATAGTTAAAATAGATGAGCTTCTTTGTCTTTTGGTAGGTGAGTCTAATTATTTTGTTGTTGACCAAGTTATTGTTGAGGCAAAACCGATTCAATAGCAGGAGATAGAGATCCTATGATTTTTATTTGTATATTTTGAAGGAAAAACTAGTTAGAGGACAACTTGAAACACTACTTAAACTTTTCACTAAATTGTCAAACAGTTTGTATAGAGTACTGAAAAGGTATGCATGCTTTCCGAACAGTAAATTTAAATTTTATTCAAATTTTATACCCTCTCGGGCCTTGATGCAAGCGTGAAAAAGCACCTAAAACAACTGCAGTTTTTATTCATCCTCAGCCACTTCTCGCATTTTAATCAGTCTCTCATAAAGGGCATAGATGAATCTCATCAAAGTGTAGAAATGCTAAGAACCATATAGCACCAACTTATCCTACGATTTTTATGGCTTAAAAGAGTAAGGTGAAATTTGATTCTCGCTGATTAATTTTAATTTGCTCAATGATTATTCCTCGCCCTAATGAATTATCTCGAGATGATCATCTCTCGGTTCCACCAGCCATGTGCTTAAATCGATTTTTTCTTCTATATTTTGGGCTATCTTGGCATACAGTTTCTCCTCATCAAACAGTTCAGTTAGCATTTTTTTGCGAGGAGGCGCCCATCCCAAAAACTTTCTTAAAAACTGATCTAAGAACATTTTGCATCTATTTTTTTATTGTTCGTTCATTTGGATGGAATCTATGAAGAATACTATCATTGAATACAAATTTTGGCAAACTTTTGGTTCCTCAAAAGCAAGTATCATTAACGGATACAGGTATCTTTTATTTTAATTTTTAAGGTCGAATGACTCAACTTGAGGAAGTGATCGATTCGTGCATTTTTCAGTGCGAGAGCTGCTCTCAAAACTGTTTAATACAGCAAAAAATTATTTTTTCTCTTCAAAGCTTATGGGGCTGTTTTTAGACTCTCCACCATTCTCAAGCATTTTGTTGCGCTAGTTCAGCTCAGTAATGAAATAGGTTCCCTTCATCCTTTCTTTCTAGTTTTTTTTGTATTCAAAGCCCTTTAAGTCGAGGGCTTTATAAAAGTTTTTAGCAGCCACTTAATTCCAACTTTTATTTGCGTGGATTTCTTTAATTCCTTTTAGATCACTAATTTGTATCAATGTTTTTTATTTGAATAACTTGCAAATTTCATAATTATCGACTTTCAAATAATGTTCCATTTCTTCCTTCTGTTCCTTATGGCAGTTTTTATAAATCAGCTGCAGCACACCCATATCAATCATCTTAGTTATCAAACTTTCTCGTTATTTGTCAGTCCTCGAGGATTAGTCCGTTATCTTTTATAATAGGGAATGAGCTGTCTCAAGCCTCCTCATGTACAGATCAAATTCATAACGCTCATCCTCTGCTTTCAGCAAATTGATTTCGTTTGCGTTTTTAAACCGAACACTGAAGTTTTAGTTTTATTAAGAACCGTGAGGAACCGAGACCCATTTATCGTTGGTTATTGTTCTATTCTCAGCAGTCTTCCCCGAACAACGAATTGGGTAATAAATAGGCATTGATACATAGCTTGGAGAGGCTCTTTCCTAATTGCTGAAGTTCATATCATTGAGAGGTTTAAAAGCTGATTTCTTTCTCCTGTCCGTTTCCCTGGCTTCGATGATGTCCTTAAGGCACTCCATATAATACTCCTCCATTTTGATGTTTCCCAAAATTTCGAAGGTTTAGTTGCGAGTGATAATGTTGAGATGATAAACTTTAATTATCTTCATAATAAACAGATAGGTCTATTCGTCCATCCCTTTTTATATTTGCCTAAAAATGTTCTTTTCTTAAGAAGAGTTTGCGAAGACTCCCACAGTCGCCCGAGGAGGCTTACTAATGGACAATTCACGTCGACTGAACTAGTGTTTTTACTCATATTTTATTCCTTGCTTTTCAGTTGCAGACTTCGGGGGAGGAACTCGTAATAAATCCTTTTAGTCTTCTACGACAGGGGCAACTATTCTAACAACTTTAAGGTGTTATAAATTTTTTCGATTAATGAGATCCTCTCCCGTGAGGTTAAGAGCTTCCTCAGTTATGCGCTCCAGTTCCTTATCTCCCTCAATAATTTCCCAGAGTCTAGGTTTGAGGTTCTTGCTTATTTAAAGTGGGTTTTCTCCCTTGGTTTTGCTGAGTTCCTGAATCATTTGAATAATTTTTTCGAAGATATCGGGTCTGTTTTTCTTGAAGTAGGCCATGAGTTCTTTGATCTTTTCATCTTCAGGTCTATTGACAATAAATTTATTAGCTTCTTCAACATAGGTATTTAGGTCTTTAGTAAGCTCACTGTGGCATAATAAAGTATGGCTGATTTTCACATAGCAGTCCATCTCATCCTCAGTTTTCTCATATTTCCTCAGGAACTTAGTAATATCCTTGTAAGACTGTAAATTCTCTGTTTTGAGCTTATCCAACCATTTCTCAGCCTGCTTGACATTCATCTGTTTAAGGCTCATGATAAACAAAATTAAATAAAGAATCAACCTCAATAAACTGTTCAACCGCCTATCATCCAAACATAATTACTTTTTTCAACACAGGACAAATATTAATTTTTATTAGCAACACTCAGTTTATTCAATCTTTTCATCATGATAAATTGCATGTCATTTTTTGGCTTATTTAGCAACATAAAGAAATATGATCAATTTATTCCTCATTTTAACCTCTTGCCGCTCTACCAACGGCCTTCTTTCCATATGCCGTCTTTGCCTTTGTACTTTCCTTCACCATGCTGATATCCATTTTACCACTCTCCCTCATATTAGCGACCGTCTGGCCATGTCACTTTGCCGTTACCGTGCTTCTTGTCGTTGAGATAATCACCCTCATAGACTCTGCCGTCTGGCCATTTGAAAACTCCCTTGCCATGCATCTTGTTATCCTTCCAATGGCCCTCATACTCCTTCCCATCAGGCCAAGCAATCCTTCCGAAGCCTTCCATCATATTCTTTTAAAAATTACCCTCATAGACTGACCCATCAGCCCATGTGAATTTTCCCTTTCCATGCTTAAATCCCTAAAAGTGTTCTCCCTCATAAGATGAATTATCAATCCATTTCTAAATTCCAAAACCATGCTGTATATCCTCAAACCACTCCCCAGTATAATTTGATCCATCGACTTTAGTATAAACTCCCTTTCCATGTGCTTTATCATCCTTCCACTCGCCCTCATACACATCTCCGTTAGCATGAATAAGTCTTCCTCTTCCATTGGCCCTATCATCAACCCAATACCCCTCATAGAGAGTAAAGTCTTCCCAAACTTGTTTTCCTTTTCCGTTGCGCATTCCATTATTGAACTGTCCAATGTACCTCATGCCATTTTAAAGAGTAATTGGTCCCTTGGTGACGAATGGAGGCACATCCTCATCATTATACTTAAAAGGGCCCAATCTGGATGCAATTTATCTTGTGCGTTCGTTGTAAAAATCCTCAGGTTTGAGGTTGTAGTCCTCGCATGGATCTATTACCAGTGTGTTTACTTTCTAAGTGTCAGCTGTCGTGCAAGCCTCACATTGATTACCCATTCTGTTTCCTCAATATTTAAATTGACTAACTATATTTTATGCCAGTATAAGTTTCCATTAATAAATATCGATAGGTAAAATTGTATCACTCTTCGCCTTTAATCCTCTTGCTTGGCTTGACTTTTTCTATGAAATCCCAGATTTAACGGTTATGACACCCATTGCATTGGCAGGTTTATCCACATTGCTTGCCTCGACGATAGCATTCACAGTATTTCTTTAGGCAGGCTGATTTTTTGCAGTTACAGATGCAATCAATGCAATCAGCAGTTACATTTTTATTCGAAAAGGCGTATGGATCTTTGGTTATAATATCATTTATAGCCTCTGAGCGTTCCATGTTGTCAAAGTCATTTTTACATGATTAGCAAAGGCAAGTCTAAATTGGATAAGCATTACCTGATCGCACATTTTTCCCACAGAAAAGCAGACACAGTACATTTTTAGACATTGACTCTTGCTGCAGTTGCAGCCAGTATATTTATTATCTTTCGCGCCAGGGCCTTCTCCTTCCAGAATTTTTCTACTGCTGGCAGTGCAAGAGGGGAGTTCTTCTCCATCCTTATTTGACTTTTTTTATGGAGTGTTTGCGATTAAATCGACAGGTTTGAAGGAGGAGTGAGCGTGCAATGAAGTTGGTACGTTCATGAGAAAATAGAGATTGAATTAAAATATAAATCAACGCTCTATTTATTATTTTATTGCGAATAAGCACGAAAGTACAAAATGATTCATTTTACGATTTGGTTCAAACAACTTCAAGATTGGGAAGTGAAGTTTAAAATTAATTCAGGATTTGGACAGAACCCGAAACATTTTATATGACTTGCCTTATTATTGGAAAGACCATCACCAAATATTCATCATGCATAATATTCATAAAATAAGTCATTTATTCGTTTTTCAACTAACAATCTAAATTTCACAAAGTAGTATATTCTTCATCCAAATAACAGAACAACAACACAACGTCACTGTAGAATAACACAACCATTTCAGTCAAGCAGAAGAGTAATAAAGGTAATCCCGAGTATTTGATGCTGTGTGGTTTGAAGTTTACAACTTTAAATCACTTTCAAATACCAATAAGAGCTTACAGGAAGCTTATCATTTTTCTTTTTCTAAATCAGGAGTTTTTTTATTGTTTGGGAATTACTTCTGAAATTGAAGCAGACAGACTTGATATCGTAAATTTATAAGCAAAACTTCGAGAGATTAATCCTTACAGATAGCGATTTGGTTGGTATCTTCATTAATCATCCTCATCCCAGGAAATTAAGATCAAAATTAGCCTATAATCAAGAGAAACTAAACTCCATAAATTTGATTTACTCTTATGATGATTTTTATGTTATTTATATGACATGTCCAGCGATGTAAGTCAGCATTGCATTATAATAGTTAAGTCGATGTTCATACAAGCTTAAGTCAAGCCAATTGCTGCTCATGCTCACGGGACGGCTCAGGTTCAAGTCTATTGGAACCATCTACCCGTAGAAGTCAAAGTAACTGTGCGTGTCAACCCCAAATACAATAAAGTTACCATTGAATTAAGAAGACGTCTAATCTCACAAGTTAGGCACGGCTCCAGCATTATCTAAGTAATCTGTTTGTTATTGAGGCATCGCGCAAGTTGGGTATCAATTACTCTACTGCTAAATCAATCTTCCAGACTCTCAGAGCTAGGGCCAGTGGTAGAATAAAACGCAAGAGATATGTTCAAACCGATTTCTAAGAATAGGAAGACAAAACAAGCAGCTGGAGAATACTTTAAAAAGATGATTTCCCTATGTTTTGATGACTCTCTAAAAATAGTATTAACAGCATTACTAATAATGTTCAATATTTTTTTGAGGTCTCTGTGTTAATCAAACTCAACTGCAGGTCGCCACAAAAAAAAATGCGTTTTTTAAGGTTGTAATATATCTTACTGATAATTGAGTTCTATAATATAAATAAAGTTCCATCTAAACTTTTTAACCATTTGGCAGAGGTACATCTCACAATGAAGCTAATTGCCAATATCCCTCATTTTGTGACTTTGCTTCCAGAAACATAATAAATATAATTATCGTCATGAACATTCATCACTTAAGCAACAGTTTTAATATCAAAGATTCACCAAATCGCTAACTGTTTCTTCCGGATGAGTTGGAGTCGATTAGACTGAGTCAACTGCGGCAGAAGAGACACGAACTCGAGGATAAACTTAAATTGGTGTCCAATAGGATCTCCTTCCGCAAAAAAAAGGAAGAGGACGAAATCAAACGTTATATACGCTCTGAAGAACGCTCCAGATTCATGAGTGAGACCAAAAATTATAAGAAGCTCAATGACATGCTCAAGGATGAACTTGATCAGAAGAACTAGTTCGAAACAAGAAAAAAAGCTAAGGAGATTGAGGACTACCGCAGAACTCATTCTCGCCGCCTGCAACTGATCAGTCAATCAGTTCACGATCGTAAACTGCTTTAAAGTGAAAAATTACGCCGAGCTAAACGAGTACAATTCTATATAGTTAGTTGGACTAAGAGATAATCAACACGGTCAAGCACAACACTGAATTGTAACTTCGCTAGAAATACGAAGAAATGAAGAAGATGAAGGAGAGACAACAAGCAAAGAAGAAATACTTTTGGCTGGTTGAGAAGCGACTTTCTTTTCAGCAGAATATGATAGAGGATGCCCAGATCTATGAGAAGCAGATCCAAAATTTTCATAAAAAGATACAACTGTTGAAGCAAGAGGAAGAAGATCTCCGGAGCCGAGAGGAGCAAGCTACCGAAGTTCTACGATGTGCTGAGCAGAATTATGAACTCTTAAAGAAGGCTTGAATATTTTTGATAATTTTGATGCAGATATTATGATATGGAGAGTGATAAAAAGGCAGTGCAGCAGCGCATTAAGCGCATGATGGAATTGCGTAGAAAAACAGGTAATCACGAAGAGTTTCAAGCCGACCGAAGAATGAAGTCCAATGCTGCCGATCGCAATGGGGAAGAGGAGGGTGATGAAATAGTAAAACCTCAGTCCAGCTTGCGAAGTCGCAGACCAACCTCGGCTATTAGGCAAACTGAGTCAGTTAAGATAATTCCCACTGTATAAACAACTGCAAAGGATGTCGATCTTCGACCCATAATGGATAGCGTGCTGGATCATAGTCACAAGTTCAAGGATTTTTTGAGAGAAAATAAACTAAATGTCGAGGAGGTGCGGTTAAAATTGATCAACAATGAGTTGTTTCTGCTTTCAACTCTAAACAAGCTCAAGGGAGAAATCGAGGAACGCTATTCAGCCGTCATCGAGAAATAAATGATGTCAAAAATGGGAAGGCTACTTCTAATTGAAAGCCAAAGCCGCAGATGTGAGTAGGCCGAACACCGGATCAATCAGTTCATCGACTAGAGACTGAAGATGCTCAGCAGATATTGAGGTTGGACTGTTAAAAGTTTGATTTTTGATAATATTGTACAAATTTGCTTAAAGAGCCACCATATTGATCCTTTAGTATATAAAGCTATCTTGCAAAGCAAGCATCCATAAATTTAACCAACAACTAGTCGTAGCATAAAACTCAATGACTGGTAGAATTGTACAATTTGAAAGAGTCTGTGACCAGAATAGTTATTTCTGCTGTAAAAGTGTCACTAATCTGTAAGTGGCAATAAACTACATGATATAAAATGGGGTAAGAACCAAATTTAATTCAAATATCTTATGCTAAGCAGAGTTCAGGCTAGCATCATGCGTAGACTGCTTTTAGCCCCTGCCTATCCTTTCAGTAGCACTCTTCAAGCCATGAAGAACTGCCTCTCCAAAAACCTTTATTCCATAGAACTTATCAATAAAAATGTCAATCGCAGGATTCTTGGTATGGTTTACTCGCCAGGAGTCGGCGCTGTATGCGAAGCCATTTAGGCCGATAAGAAAGTGGCTGACACAACCACACTAAGGGCAAGATCTATCGCCATAATTACAGATGGTGGCATGTTAGATTGCTCGGGTAAGGGCATGGCTCCAACAATGGACTGGCTTGTGGCTCAAATTAAGTTTTATTCAGGTCTCGATGCCTACCCCTTCATTGTTTCTAAGGACTTAGACTTAACATAAAGCTTAAATGACTTTACTACTTGCTATGGAACCGTCCTATACCTTGATAAAAAACCAATTAATGAAGTCCCTGATGATTTGTTGGTGGTTCAACATCAATAGATCATCAATCTCACTAAAACCTAACTCACAGATGCATAAAAAACAGCCAATGTTTTATCGTATCTTCTCAACAAAAAAGTTAAGGGTTTAGCCTCGACAAGCTAACTGCAACAGGGTCTTAACTATGAGGGTTCTAACTTTAAAAAGTTTAAACCCTATCCCTATGAGATAAAAGATGGCAGGGACGTTTACACCCATTCGATGCAGATGCATTAATTCTACAATGGTATCTTATTGGTAATTTAGGTAAGATTCAAATCGAGTTGGGGTTTAGAGATATTTACAAAATACAACCATATTTCACTGAATAAAACTTAAGAGCAATCGCCAAAGAGGAAAATACTTACTCAAAGACTTCTAGGCTATCTGCAATGGTGACTGACGGAACTTCTGTTTTGGGTTATGGAAATATAGGCCCAAGGGCAGGTTTGCCGGTACTGGAAGGAAAATCTCTGCTGTTTAAGTTACTAGGAGATGTTGAGGTCGTACCCATGTGCATTTAACCTCGCACCACCACTGAAGCAGCTATTACATCGATAATCAAACTGCTGGGAAATTTTGATGCTATTAATCTTGAGGATTTCAAGGCTCCATAATGCTTTGACATTGAAGATGGGCTAAATAATTTGAAGATACTACCTATATTTAACGATGATCAACACGGCACAGCAATTGTGACTTTGGCAGGACTCATTAACGCTGCAAAAGTCGTGGAGAAAGAGCTACGTGATTGTAAAGTGATCATTAACGGTGCTGGAGCGGCTGGTATTGCAATTGCAAGACTTTTATTAGCTTATGGAGTGAAGAACATCATTCTCTGCGATTCTGCTGGCTCCATTTATCGTGGTAGAACAGTAAATATGAACGAAGCTAAGAGAAAGATCGCTGAGATCACCAATCTTGATAAAAAAATTGGCTTAATGCAGGATGTTATTCGGGGTACTGATATATTTGTGGGAGTATCTCAAGTTAAAGCATTGAGAGGGCATTGGGTATCTAAAATGACTCAAAAAAGCATTGTATTCGCATTAGCTAACCCCGTTCCAGAAATTCTACCCGAGGATGCAAAGAGATCAGGTGCATGGATTTACGGAAGTGGTCGAAGTGATTTTGAGAATCAAATCAACAACTCTTTAGTATATCCTGGCGTATTCAAAGCCATCAACCAGCATAGAATTAAAGTGATTACCGAAGAAATGAAGATTACTGTGGCAGAAGCCATAGCAGCCAGCATAGAAGGACAGCCCACTCGTAACTACATTATCCCCGATAGTTTAGACAGAGATGTAGCTATTAGAATTGCTAACGCATTGGGCAAGATTGCAAACAAGGATAAGGTTAATTCTGTGGTATGATGTTTGTGTTGTCAACCTTTTATTAATAATATGAGGTAGTCAAAGGATTAGCCTATCATCACTATTCTTTTTCCATCTTTTAAGGCTGTTATGACTCTTCTTTGTCTGATTATTTTTATGTGGATTCACTGCTGTTGAGTTCTGTAGTTTGTTAACTTTATTCTTCCTCCTGCTATCTTTTGAGCATTTCCTATTTTATTTTAGTCATCAGCTTCTCTTTGTCTTCTTTCTTGCGCCTCTCTAATACAATTTGTTCCCGCATGGCTGTTTGTATATCAAGTTGATCTCCGGCCAATCTAGAAACGCACCAGAGTAGACTCATGGACAAAAAATAGGCCAACACTGAATAAACCAGCAACCCTGTTATGCTGCTTATTTACGGGAAATAGACTGATATCTCTGTCGCTATGCTTCGAAGTGTTACTTCCTCCATTGGCAATTAACTAAAATTTAAGGTGAGCTATTTTGATTTAACATAGCAATCTGGCTTTCTAAAACAATTCTCTCAATCTTGGAGTTGCATAAATCGATAATACTTGTTTCTCATAAACAAATTCGTCCTTTATTGGTGATAAACTCCTTGAATGAAGATAATGAGCAGTATATTATTTCAGACCAATCAATTGCAAAAAAAATTGCTAAATCTGGACGGTTATTTCATCTGATATTCTATCTTCTCCATAATATGATTAGTCTTGTTTAGGGCACTCAGATAATTGCGCTTGTTGCCGATGTCTGATAAATTTGGAGTACCACTTGACGATTTGTCTCTCGATTGCGAAGTCCGGTTTGTCTTAGAAATTGACACAAATATTTTTTTGCTCCTATTAGTCGGAATTGATTTTTTTTGTTCATCATTGAACAGACTCTTTCTCACTTTTATTTGGCTGACAGGAAGTATTCTAAAGCCATCTCCCTTCTGCAAATTCATTGCTTCTTTCCTCGAATCATAAATAGGATTGGTTGATGCTCGAGTCGCAGTGTTTTTATCATTCAAGTATTGAATTTGATTGATGGATCTTTCAATGCCCCTTCGCAGCATTGCATCATTTTTACTGTACTTTATTTCTCTTCGTTGTTCAATCGATGATGGATTTTTCTTATTGATTATGGTTTATCTTTGTAGGTTAAAGTCCATATTCAGTTTGGAGGTACATGCTTTATTCAAAGAAGTTCTGTGGATCAATTTCATAGATAATAATAAAAATAAACTCAGTGAATTTATAACAAATGTCAGGAGTGGAAGACTCCTTTTACTAGAAATTCAATAAGAGTTGTTCAAGTAGTCAATCTTTCATGGATTTATGGGTTCAATCAATCACGTGCCGTAAATTAAATAGTGGCATCTGCTTGGCTGGGCATATATCCATTGCCCAGACAAAGGAGCAATAAAGGCATTTAGATCGTAAGAATCATCGCATATAACACTCCAATCAGCGTGACCCACACCCGTTTGAATTTTAGTTTGAATGGAATTGGTAGCGCTGCAATCGCAAGGAATTGCAGGCTCAATGGCTGTAATGGTTCTGAAGATATAACCTTCAATCTCAGGAGTAATTTGAGAGCCTTTTCCTGCATAAGCAATATATCTGTAGTCAAAGGAGGGAGGATTAGTAAACCTAATAAACATATAGGACCAAGTCGGGTGAGCAGTGTTGATTCCTGCAAGCGATCCCATGCAAAATCCTCGATTTGAAAAGAGATTATAAGAGTATTTAGTTTGAACCTTTTATTGAATTAACACGAAATATCTAATATTTTGCAGCCCTTCAAAAGTATTCATCACATTTGCAAGATAGTTCATGCCTCTTTCAAAATCTTAGCCATAGGTTTTGGTGGCATCGTTAGCAGCTTTGATGAACATGTTAATTTGAGCTTGAGTAAGGCACTTTGATGAGGTATCGTTAATAAACTGCAAGCTTTGTTGAGCAAGGGAGAAGGATAGGGAGGATAAGGTCTCCTCCTCCCTTTTCTGGATGCTCCAAGTTAATGAAGCGACCAGCAGGCATGCCAGAAGAATGGCCTTTAACATTTCTTTATATTTTTAATAATAATTCTCCAAATCTTTACAAATTAAATAGGGCTTAGGATTTATAAATAGAAATATTTATAAATGTATTTAATTATTGAACAAATTGATGATTTAACGAATAGTCATATCTTTGACTCAATTACTTTCTTTTTATTTGTTTTTATTTTATTTCTAACTTCAGATATATTAAAATAATTTTTCGGTTTGAATTATTTAAACAGACTTTGCGAATCAATTTCTTCAATCATAATACAAATAAACTCAGTTAATTTTGGTCAACATTCAATAAGAGATTATAAGTAGTGATCTTTATTGATTTATTGGATTCAATCAATCACGTGCCGAAAATTAGATAGTGGCATCTGCTTGGCTGGGCATATATCCATTGCCCAGAAAGAGGAGCAATATAGGCATTGAGATCGTATGAATCATCACACACAACACTCCAATCAACTTCACTCAGGCTCGTTTGAATTTTCGTTCGAATATCACCGGCGGCGTTGCAATCACAACGAATTTCCGGTTCAGTCTCTGAAATTATTCTAAAGATAAAACCTTCAATCTAAGGTGTAATTTACGAGCCTTTGCCTGCATAGGCAATATACTTGTATGTAAGGGAGGGAGGATTAGAAAATGTAATAAACATATATGACCAAGTTGGATGAGCAGTGTTGATTCCGGCAAGTGTTGAATAGCAGAATCCTCGCCTTGAGACCAGGGAATATGAGTATCTAGTATCAACTTTTTATTGAATCAACACAAAGTTTCTAATATTTTGTTTCCCTTCAAATGTATTCATCACATTTGCGATGTAGTCCATGTTCTTTTCAAAATCTTAGCCATAGGTTTTGGTGGCATCGTTGGCAGCTTTGATGAAAGTGTTAATTTGAGCTTGAGTAGTGCATATTGAAGTATAGTTGATGAACTTTAAATTTTAAGATTATGAGTAGAATAATTAATTCTCCTCCTTTTTCTGGATGCTCCATGAAAATGCGGCGACTAATAAGCATGTCAGAAAAATGGTCTTCAGCATTGTATAAGTAATTAATTATAATTCTTAAGATTCCCATCGTAGATAAAATTAGCGGCTTTATACTGCTAAATATTTTTTATCTTGGTTATTGATTTAATTGAGCTTGGAATTTCAATACATATTCATCTCTATGGTAGAAGACTCCCTTCTTATTTAATTATTTCCTTTTTGCCCTTCTAAGAAAACATAAGATATATCAAACTCTGTATTAATAAATATATCTTTTTTCTGGTCCATCACCACTATGTTAAAGTTACAGATATCTGATTATTAGAAAATTGCTGTCATCGGAAAAACCATGTTTTTTCGCAAAAATATTGATAACCTTCTTTAAGCTATTTTGAATATCTGCCTATTAATTCATATTTCAATCAATAACAAATATCATCATAGGTCATAATTCATGGACAGGCATTGATATTTCCAATAACAATTTCATTGGTCAATGGTCCGTAATTTATAAGAGCCCTAATATGATCGCAGTCGTAGGTTAATCAATCGCTAATATCTTTTGAATATATATCTAATGACTAACCTCATAGATACTTTCATCAACATAGTCAAGATTGCCACTAAGCCCTACCCCGAACAAAAGCCGGGAACCTCTGGACTTAGGAAGAAGGTCACTGTCTTCCAACAGGCAAACTATACCCATAATTTCATTCAAGCCTATTTTAATGCTCTTCGAAAGGATGCTCTCTCACGTAATTTTTACTCGATTCAGCCAAGAACACCCTTCTTGTCGGAGGAGATGGCCGTTATTTTAGTAACGAGGCCATTGGTATAATTTGCCAAATCGCTTGTGCCAATGGAGTCAATGAACTTCATATTGCTAAGGACGGAATCATGTCGACTCCCGCCTGCTCAGCCTACATTCGTTATCAAAATGAACAACTTGGTAACTGCCTAGGAGGAGTTCTCTTAACTGCCAGTCATAACCCAGGAGGAGTTCATGAGGATTTTGGAATAAAGTTTAACTCCAGAAACGGAGGTCCAGCCCAAGAAGAATTCACTAACTCTGTCTTCACTGAAACTGAGAAAATTAGTGAATACGCGACAGCAGACTTCGATTTTTTGCAGCATATCGACCTGACTAAAGTGGGCTAATTCCATTTTACAAACGTTAATAGACCTGCAAAACCAGTTTTCAGCATAAAAGTGGTCTAAAATGTCAAGTACTATGTGGATTTCATGAAAAAATTGTTTGATTTTGGAGTCATTCGCAAACTATTAGAGAGGGAGGACTTCAAAATGGTCTTAGATGCTATGTACGGGGCAGCAGGACCATATGCCAAGGCTATTTTTGGCCAAGAACTCGGAAATAGAGTCACTCTGCTAAACTGTGACCCCAGTCCTGACTTCCATGGTCATCATCCGGATCCTAACTTGGAATGTGCCAAAGAACTAGTTCATATTATGGGGTACAAAGCTAACACATCAGAGTATGACTTTGGAGCTGCTTGCGACGGTGATGCTGATAGAAATATGATTCTTGGCAAATGCTTCTTCGTTACTCCTTCGGATTCGTTGGCAGTATTAGCCAGTCAGAGCCGTCATTTCTTAAAAGAAAAGCTCGTCGGAGTTGCAAGAAGCATGCCCACTTCTGGAGCAGTGGATAAGGTCACTTAAAAATTAGGAATAAAGCTATACGAAACACCGACTGGATGGAAGTTCTTCGGCAACTTGATGGAGGAAAATTTAATTGGATTATGTGGAGAGGAGTCTTTTGGAACAGGATCGCCTCACATTCGGGAAAAAGATGGGCTTTGGACTATTCTCGCCTGGCTACAAGTCCTCGCCAAAAACAACGAAGGAGTGCCTGTTGGTAAACTTGTGAGCGTTGAAACCATCCTGCGTAACTTTTGGAAAGAGTATGGACGCAACTATTACTCCAGATATGATTTCGAGAACTGTCCAACTGAAAAAGGAAAGGCGGTCTGGAATCACCTTCTTGCTCAAGTGCCGAAGTACGTACTCTTTATTTTATTTAGAGCGAAGGAGAAGTAAAGGGCAGCATATTCGAATATAACGACCCAGTCGATAAATCTGTCTCCAAGAATCAGGGTCTGATATTTAAGTACACCGATGGAAGTCGAGTTATTTTCCGGCAAAGCGGCACTGGCTCAGTGGGCATAACAATTCGCATATATTTCTAAAAGTTTGAGCAAACAAACGTGCTTGAAGATCGAGATTTGGTATTGAAGGGTCTCATTAATTTCGGTTTAGAGCTAAGCCAAATTCGTGAGTTAACTGGTAAGTTAAATCCTGATGTCATCACGTGATTTCATATCGACTTGAATCAATCAATTAAAAGACAGTTATTGTAATATTATAGTAGTATTAAATGTTCGAGACCTTTGGGGAGTCATTCATTAAATATTCTCCAATTCCAACCAATGATGAAAACAACCCTCAAAGGCAACCAGATACATTTGAACCTTGGGGAATGTATTAACAAAATTCAATGAGGGTTGAAATAAAGAAAAAAATGGATTGGAGCGATAGAACTCTCTGCCGTATGCCACTCATCAAACGACCGCCAGCGAGAAACTCCATCGACAAGGGCTATAAGCTACGAAAAAGCTACAGTTACAAAAAAGAATGTGAAAACCTGAATCAGTAATCCATAGGAGATAATTAAGAGGTTCAAAGGCATAAAAAGAACTCGAATCACATTAAAAGTGTTATACTTTTATAAATTCCAGAAATTGAGTCATCCTTTTTCTGCAATAAGGCCAATTCAAATTCAAAGGGGAAAAGCCTTCACCGAATTAAATTTACGAAGAAATCAAGCAATTGCCTCAAAAAGCCAGAGATGGCAGCCAATTCTCTCCTATTCAGTCTGAGGGCCTTAAAAAAGAAAATCAGATTGCAAAAATAGAGGCAAGGCTAAAACAAAGTAATTGCTAAAAATAATTCTGAATGTAAGGAAATCAATGGAAAATTTCCCTTTGATTGTAAAAAAAAGAACAAGCTGATTTCTCTCGGATTCCACAAATTGTCATTGAGTCAAGGCAAGGAGTGAAATCTACATCTACTTTGGCATTTATTTGTTGATTTGATATTGTATTGTAACTGTGATAGTTCTCTAAGGTCCTTAATTTATCATTAATAGATCAACTAAATTATTGAATGTTAATGATGAAATATTAAAGCAAAATCTGAGATATCATTATTCCCACAGAAGAGTCCTCAATTTATCATAGGTAATAACTTTCTTGCTATTGTTCGCAGAGTCGTTTTTATAAGAGCCAGCGCCGAACTCGCTTGTTTTTATCCTTTTCTCTGACCTTTAGAATGACTCAAGAATAGGCTTTAACTCTTGTCTGGTAATTTTGCTCTCATCTCCTGGAAAAATCATGCTCACTTCCCAACTGCTCAAGCCTCTGCCCGAGGTGGTTACAGCTGGCTTTGAAATCTTCTTCGAGTTCAATACGTACTTGTTGTATTTTTCATCTATGTTGGTCATGTCAATATTACGCTTTTTGGCTTTTTATGGGTATTTTGGTGGAATGTATTCATCCTGAAACTGCAAATGCTAAGAACTGTCCTGAGCGTAGTATTGGCCTAATTCGGAAATATATTGAGTTGAAGTCTTTCCCATCCCCGTATCGGGGAAAGCGCTATCGTAATTAGATTTATAAGCAGGCTCATCGTAGTTGTAGTCGTATTGAGTGGTGGAATATTGGTTAGGATGATAGTTTTATTTATCAATGTTGTACTTATTCTCTTTCTCTGAAGGATTTTCGTAGACCGGCTCATAAACTGGTTCATAGCAAGGATACTCCTTTGTCTTTTTCCAGGAAGTGAGCTCTGGCTGTGGATTGGTGTATTTGTATTCATAGTTTCTCACTTCCTCCTTTTTAATTTAGGATTTATAGGGTTATTTATAGGATTTCATTTACTTTTAGGATGAAGGAGCTTCTGGCTCATTTAAATAGTGCTGGTACTTCATTCGAATATACTTTTCAATATCTTAATAGTCCAGTTCAGCCATTTAATTCGTGGATTTTTAGTCTTTTGGCTTAGTTGAGTCATTAAGATGTACTTTAGACTCAGGATTCCTGACTTTGTATTTCTGCTATTTTTTGGGGCTTTACTCTTGATGATTGTCTTCTTTTGAAGCTGGTCTTGAATGCCTTGATGAATTAGTGTACCTGTTCAGCTAAGCTTACCATTATTGAATTTAGGCTCCTTTGTCATTTTGAGGAGTTGGAGGACAGTTTTAATCCTGCTCAAGAATGGGCGATCGATCCAATCGATATTTTTAAGGAGGAACAAATTTATCAGCAGTTGTGTAGTTTTCTTTATTGGAACTTGGCTGAGCTACTTCATATGCGTCTTGATAGTTTTGGCCTTGAATATTCTATTCTTGAAACTCAACACTTCCCTGTAAAAGTGCTCCTGGATATTAGTGAACAAATTCAACACTGTTCTGCATGAGTGCTCCTGGATATTATGGAACTAATTCAACACTACCCTGCAAAAGTGCTCCAGGATACTAAGGAATAAATTCGACGCTGTCTTGCATGAGTGTTGCTGGATATTAAGGCACATCTTCTTCCTCTTCCTCCTGACGTTCAGGATATTAGGGATATTCAGCAAAATTTTGGCCTTGGAGTGTAAAAATAAGCGATTACTGTTTCAATTCGTTATTAAATGTGAATTGTGTGCCATAAATATTCTGTTAGTGCTAAGGTTAATGCTCAATTTGTTGCTATTCATGAGTAATTGCCTCTTAGTCGTGTAATACGGGATTTTCATCATCTTAGAGTTAAAGTGGTTTTTGTTAGTGAGTAGGCTAGTTTGTTTCAATCACACACTCATGATTAACTTCGACTTTAGTTTATTGAGGACTTTATATTTATTGGTCTCTATCACCATGTTCTTATTATTATCTTTCAACCTCTTCGTCATCAGCAATGTTATCATCTTCATGTACCTACACATTATTATTTTAAGGCTCAGGTTGTTATAATTATGTCTCTTTAGATATTTATGGGCTTAATTGTTGGTCTGAATTCATAATCGGCTCAGTCGGCTGTTGCTTTTTGGGCAAGGGAATAACAACTTGCTGAGTATATACGGAGGTCGCATATACAACTTTTGGAGGAGGGAAATTCAAAGGTTGATTGCTTGGAAGTAATGAGGTAATTATTGGACGACCAATAGGAGGCTGGCCAAAATTTCGAACAGGCTGCTGAGGTTGCTGAAAAATCATGGAAGGTCTTATCTGAAAATTAACTCGAGGAACTATTGTGCTTTGAGCTAGGGCAGATCTATGATCAATTCCAATATCACTTTTACTCCGATCCATAGCAATCATAGACCTCTCAACTCCGACGTGCGAACCCATCGTCAATGGCGAGGAAATTCCATCTCTGACCACAGTAGATCTATAAACTATATTATTAATTCGAGATGTTTCAAGATTATTGACCTTTTATGTAAAAATAGGTTGATTGAAGGGATGAAGAACCTGTTAAGTCTGTTGAACGATTATTACTGGTGGTCTTTCAACTTGCCTTGGGATTTGATATGTCCTAATAGCTCTTGGAATGCTTTCTGGTATTCTAATGCCATGCTGTTCGCTAAAGTACTCCACAAAATTGACAACCTCGAAATATGTGGAAACATTTTTACTTTCCTCCTTAAAATTTAAGGGATATCCTTGATAAAGTGTTCTTTCCACAATCCAGAATAATTTTAACACAGATTATCGTATTCTTCGTTTCGCAAGGGTATAATCCGACGCTTAGAATTCCCGATGGTTGTTTCCATTCTCATTAATCTTAGCGCTACGACTAAGGTTATTGCTAGCGAGATTTTAGTTCAGCCAAACTTTCACTCTTCCTTAGTCATTTATGCAGATCATATCCTCATGAGGCTCAAGTGGTCCAAAAAACGAGTTGAGGGTATTATAGCCAGTCGCAGAGGCATAAAGGACATAAAGAGCCTATTCGAAGGTAAATTCTCCTGAATGATCGCTGATTCTGCTTGTTATGTTTTCTACGAGCACGAAAGATGATCTAGGTTGGGTGCAGAGAAATCCTTCCCCCTGTCCCAAAACACCTTCCACAGTGACGATGTGATTGTCGTGAGCCTTCCTGAAGGCATATCTTTCTAGTTATTGAGGGTCAGTAATAACTACTTCTGGAATGGAGTAAGCCTTGAAATGGCGGCCTGTCCGCTTATTGATCCAAAGTTAGCAGTGGCCTTGGTCCTCTACCTTAAGCCAGTCCTAAATATTCTGATGTTTGAGCATAATACCAGCATCTTTTGAATCTGAGTTTCCCATCAAATTCAATGTTTAAATATAGTTGCAGTCGTTAGCAGTCAAATAAAAATTGTTGATCGAGTCTTCTCGATTCATTCAGTCATTTTAATATAAAGAATACGGCTCATTGATGATGGGGTTAATAAATGAGAGGAATTATTAGCCCAATTCAAAGATAATTAATTTTGATGTCGATTTGAAAATTTTTAAATTTTATTGTCATAAATAAATAGTTAATTGAATTTATTGATTGTCATGGTAACTTCTACCATAGATCACTATATCATCTTCAAATGTTTGGATACCATCCAATTCTAACCAGTTGTTGCTATCATTTAAATTTTAATTAGATAATAATTACACATTATTCAGACTTTGAAAATATAAGCGAGGCTCATTAACGGCCACCAATCATAATCTTTCATACTATTAAATCTCGTCAAATATGAATCAAGACTTTTTCCATTATTTATATAGAATTATAGAAAATGACTTATTTATTCGGAGCTATCAAAACACAACCATCGAGTAATTGGTACCATGAAAAGAATACACCTATTCATCATTCAAATCAGTAAACAGTTGAAAGACTGAGGAGATAAAATTAATACCTTAAACAAAAGTTAGATACTCTCATCAAAGTAGTCCCTCCATAGATTCGGGCCATTTAGTCATTGGGTTTGTTTTGCGGTGGCAACTGCAATCAGTTATTGACCAGAAATAAGAGCTAATATGATGACCGTCCTCGAAGAAACAACTATTGTCGATGCAATAACGGATAAGCTAATAAAGGAGTAAATTCCCCTCGAGGCTTAAATCAGCAACTATTTAACTCTCCCAATCCATTTACGAAGGGGAGTTCTCCTCAATATAAAAAAATGGATTTTAAACCAAGAGAAGGTCCCCTGTTTATTACTGATCCAAGGGTGAAGATGATGGTGATTTCAAAGGGGAAAGACGGTCGATATTTTAGAGATCATCAAATATAAAACAAAATAATAGAATGTCGCAGCCTCCAGGCTTCACCAAACAGACTAACACCCAATACTTCAAGAATGCACAGCCCTCATCCCTCTAATAAAATTTATAATCCGAATCTTCCAAAAAATGCTGAATACAAGGTTGAAGAAAATAGAATTCGATTCAACAGCCCAAGTTTTTTGCATAGTCCATCAAAAATTAACCGATATCAGCACAAATAGAATAATAATTACAATGAAAATGGGTATATAAGAATATGTTCTCCAAAGATACCAGCATAATTTAAGAAGAAAGAAAGTCGAAAGCCCTTTCACGAGTACCACGGGCGTAATAACACCAATGATTTCGCTTAATTGTGCTAGTCGATAGTGGCGCCTCAAAAAGCATATGTTTTTCAAAATAAGGATTGGATAAAAGATGTGAAGCGGTGTTAGAGCAGACATGTGACTTATTAATTTTCAGAAGGCGATAGTAAACTGTCAATCGAGCAACATATGCGTGAAGAAAGGCAAAATAATTTGCTGAACAATAAAATGTACATCATAGACAGTTTGTGATCACAGTGATAATCATTTGTTTTCTTTCTGCCAAAGTTAATGTCAACTTATAAATAATTTACTCAGTACGAGTTGCCTAATAACACTTATTGATGTTTATTTTGATTTTTTAAAGGCGCAATGCTACCCAACCGCGAGGTTCTACTACGATTGATTAAAGCAAACACATCCTTCCTCATCTACGGTCAGAAAGCCTCAGGTAAGACTTATCTCGTACATTCGCTGTTCAAAGAGGCCGGAGTACATTTCATATAAATCAACTGTGCATTGGTCGCTAAGAAAGCAAATTTTCTCCAGCTTTTTAACGTCGAACTCAACAAATTTCTTGCGAATGATGGAGGAGAATCATTTAAAAGACTGGGAGCTCCTATAAATCTTGATTCATGGATAAGCGAGATCAAACAACTCATCTTCGAAAGGGACGACATTATTTAGAGGGTGGATTGCCTGTACGTCTTCATGGACAATATCGAGTAAATGTCGTTCAGTGACTGGTTTATGCCTGCTTTTTACTCGGCCTGTCAAAGAGAGTTTCCTTTCCGTTTAAGTTTCCTCTTCTGCGGAGTCAACTTTATGAGAAAGGAATACACTCTAGATCTGCCCTTTCGCACAATGCTATCATTCTGCATGCCTAAACCCCTTGAGCAGTCCAACTTCATCATAAATTAAACAATTTCAGGGTTCTTCAGGCAGGAGTTCGGTCAAAAGTGCAAAGAATAGGATATTACTAAAGCAATAAGTACTTTGGCATTGCAAATTAGAGCTGCTTTCGATAACATTGAGTTCAATCTTTCGAAGATGAAGTTAATTTCAAAAGCTATTTTTGATATGATCAAGCCCCTTCTCAATGAAGGATAACTCTATAAATCTCTCATGCGATTGATCAATACTAATAAGCTCAAGGAGACCATCCAGCAGGTTATTGAGCACGGTCCTCTCCAATAGCATTAAATTAAACGATTAGCCAATGCCAATGACTACGAGGATCAACATGAAATCAATAATAACTTAGAGTACTATCCCAATCTCATCTTGGCGAGCATTCACCTTGCAGACTACTATCCTTAAAAAGAAGATAAACGCCGCTTTCAGGATTATAAGGGCAGGTCTAATTATCGGAATAAAGATCTGAAGAGAAATGAATTCAAAATAGGGCGGCATCCTATTAACAGAATAATTGCTATCTCCTAGGCATTAGAGTCACAAGCTAAAACTAACGATAAGGAACAAATATTGGAGCATCATTCGCTGGATTATTATGCAACCTTTGAACACCTTAGAAAGATGGGTCGCATTCGGGTGTTTGGTTCAAAGTGCACGGGTCATATTCAATAAGAAGAAGCGAAGGCGTTCATCGCTAAATGTGAGTTAAAATATGAGCAATTCATGTCAAACAACTGATATTATTTAAGCTCAATAATTTAGATATCCAATTTCTTATAGTTATATGAACATAATAATGAAATGATGGATCACTGGGCCTAACTCCATCGCTGGCATTCTTCCAAACTTTTCTGTATCTCTTCGCTAACTTTCATTGACAAGTACTATCGTGATATAGAATCTTCACCAACAAGTGCCTCCACTTCTATCAAACTGCTTCTCATAAACTCAATGATGTATCGACTGGTATTAAGAAGCTATTCGAGTAGTTGAGTATCATTATGGGGCATGGACTATAATTGTTGTCTTAATCGCAAGTTGATTGTTTTCATCTATTATATTTGAATATCTTTGGATGTGGTGGCTTCCCTTAGCTGTGATTCAAGTATGATTATTCTGACATTCAGTGAATTAATTTAGTCTTGCCTTGAGTCGATAGATGGCTTAACATTTTAGTTTTTAATAAGGTTTTCTAATCGTTGTTACAGAACTGCAATGGTGGATCTAAGTTGATTAACCTCAATGCCATTATTATTTGATATTCTTGCTTCTCTAAGTTGATCCTCCAGTAGTGAAATGTCCGATTCTAGCCCATATATTCTTTGATCTGCATTTGATTTGACTGTCTTGATTTCCTGTTTTAGCTGATAAATGGTGCAATTAAGTTCACTGATAGTAATCTAGGAACTGACTTCACTGACCTTAGTACTACTATATTTGGCTTATCTGAGCTAGTTTTCCAGCAGACAATTATCTGACTGCAGTTATAATATCTTGCTTTCAGCATTTTCTTTGATCACCTTTATTTATTATTGAAGTTGATAGATAGAATGATTGAGCTCGAAGATCTCATCTTCACTGCTATTGTTCTTTTACCTGAGCTGTTTCTATAAACTGATGACCCTTGAATTTAGACTGTCAATTCTGTCATCTGATATCTGTTTTAATTGGTTATATTGATTTTCAAGCAGCCCAATTGTGTTTTTTGATGAGAGTACTTAGCTTTCTGCTTCATTAATCTGATCCTGCAATTGAGTAATAATTGAGTTTAGCTAAGTCTCATTCTGTTTTAACTCCCCAATTTGCATTTAGTACCCATCTATTCTATTGTTAAACCCATATAAGGCGGTCTCATTGCTTCTTTTCATAGTTCTATTTTGCTCCTACAACTATTAGTAGGCTAAATTGATCTCATACAGTTTACTATCACTCTTTTTCCTTAACTACTTCCATTGATCTTCTGCCACTTATAATGAGTTGTGGAGTTCTTCAATTTCTTTGAGTCTGTCATTTGATTCGTTATTTCTGCATAAATATAACTTTACTTAGTTGCCAGCATTAGTTTAAGTTGATTAATCTCCTCCCTCAGGTCGAAGATTACCTGAGCTGATTCACTATTGCGATAAGCCACGACTCTCATCTCGTCTAAACGATCCTCCAATTAATTAACTTTCTGCCTTTGATCATCAATAGAAGTCTTGTATTTAGCAATGCTAGTATCCTTTTCTGTCAGTCTGTCTATAAATAATTTTACTTTCTTTGACTGAACTCATTAATGCGGTCTATTTCAGCTTGGAGCAGCCTTAATTGATTATTGGCTTTTATTGTTTCTTCCCGATACTGCGATTCTTTAAAGCCGAAATCTTCACTTTTAGATTCGTTCATTCTAAGCTTACTCTACAGCTAAGACACCATCATTTTCGCATTCTGCAGTTACGATTCGTATTGCTTACTTCTGAAACAGATCAACTTTACTTCTTGGTTGAGGATTCAGCCATATCCTTAAATCTTTGTATTTCGCTCAGGAGAGTTTTATTTTGATTCTACCATTTCGTAACCTCTCTCTGGGATTTTTATAAGTTAATGGTAAGCTATGAGACCTTAATTTTGTATTGCCCATTGTCTTCTTGTAATTCCATGAGTTTTGCCTTTGCATCTTGTAAATCTCGGCCCTGCTGTCCTTGTCTATATCATAAGCACCTTACCTTTTATCAAGAGTTTCTCTCAATGTCTCTATTTCAAATTAGTATGATTTTACCTTCAGATTTATTCTAGAAATTTCCTATTCTAGCTCAGCTTCCTTTTCCCTGTTATTTCTCAAAGATTACTACCTCAGTCTCTTTAACTCCTCGATCTGCACTTTTAGTTTTTTCTTCTCCTTTTAGTGTTCCTCCATAAGTTATACTTCACTTGCCTTTTCTTTATGGGTCTGGTTTAACTCAAGAGTGAGTTGGTTTATTTTTCTGCTTAATTCATTTGTCTTTGCTTCAGCTTCGAATGAGTAATTATCAGTGATGGTGATTCTAGAGTTACTTCTGACACTCTCTTACTTGGATTTTCTAAATTATTCATTTACCTTCTTTAGTTTGGCCTGCAATGAAGCAATTGTTTCGTTACATTTTTCGATTTACTGCTTGTAATATTAAATGGAGTGGTCGTCGCCATGCCCCCGTATTAGCTATGTTATGCTCTCTTTCAACTCCTTATTCACTCGAATGTGTTCATCCACTCTCTCTTCTAACTCTTGATTCTTCTGTCGATAGAATTGAATCTGTTCGTTATATATACTATCCAGTATTTTTTTTCCTCGTTTCTAATTACCTGGCAAACTGAATCCCTGCTGCGACGGTATTGATATCTGCGATCGTGCCTGAACCTGATTTTGCTGCTATAATTATTAGATAATGGCCTTAAGCTATCTGATTTCCGCGCTGTGCTTATCAATGAGCATTATTCTCTCCCTTTCAAACTGTTTATAAAGTTCATCGCTAATATCCGGCAACTCTCCTGAAAAGTGTTCTCCGATAATTTCTTCCAGTCTTTGATTAAAATTATTGAGTCTTTCCTTGACATATTCGTTATTTGTGTCTTTTTCTGGAATGTTTTCATAATTGATTTCAGGAGAATTCTTCTTGACAAAACCCATGCCCAACTCCTTCCTAAGCGCCTCATTTTCCATTTTGAGCTTGTAGATAACCTTTTTCTCAAAGACTTGAGTGGGTTCTAAATCAGCGAGTCGGGAATATGGTCGTTGCAGCGAGAACATGTTGGTTTTTACCTCATACTCTGTGATTTTATGTTTGAGGTACTCCATTTCTTCGATGTTGTTATCGAAGTGGCGTATCTTATAGTTTAGAGTCTCTATATTCTTTTATAACTATTTAATGTGGCCGTCTTTTGCTTTTGCTGCTTTCTAAAGCTCGATATATTTGTTGTTCAGATTGAAAATTTCACTTTTCTTTGTATTTGTCAGCTCTTTCTTTATATCAATTTCGGACTGTAACTCTTTCTGGAGGATTTGATTTTTTCTTTACACCTATTTCACTCTTATTCGGAGCTGCTCAACTTAGGTCAGCAGAGATTCAGATTCGCTCTACAATGCCTTTGCTCTGGTTCGCTCTTGCCTTAATTAGAGCTCAAAATTTTGAGCGTTTTCAAACTTGAGATGAATCTGTGTGGTTAAAGTTGTGACTTGGTCCTGTAAAATGCCTTTCACTTCCTCTAGTTCTGCTATCTTGCGCTCATATTCAACAACTTATTTCTCCATGACTTTTAATTTGGCTCTCAGATCAAGATTAACACTCTCAGATAGTCTCTCTCCTGTGCTCAATTTCGATTTGAGTTTCTCCAATTCTGCTTCGCTTGCTTCCACGTTGCTTTATAAAAGCTAATTGGCCTGTCTCAACTTGACAATTTCCTGGTCTTTCTTTTGAATTGCGCCCTGCAGAAGTTCTTTTTCCTCATTTAATTTTAAAGCAGCTGATTTATCTTTGGAAACTTCCACTTATCTAATGTGGCTTTCTAACAGATACACTTTATCGCTGAATTCACCTAACTCTTCATTTTTCCGTTTGAGGGATTCTTTCAGGTTCATATTTTATTGCCGAAACAGATCGATCTCGCTCTTAATTTTCTCTAGTTCAAAGGAGACGTTTTTGAGATCAATTATTTCCACATTTCTGCGATTGAGCAGATCATTCAATTTAAGTATCTGCTCCTCTGAGCTGGAACTACCATCTAATTGACGCTTCAGATTATTGATTTAGTGAGCCTTCACGTTTAAACCGTCCTCATACTAATTTGTGATCCGCTTGTACTCCGCTATTTGCACCTATAACTCTTCTATTTAGTTGTTCTTTTAGGAGAGCTGTCTTTTCAAGGAATTAATCTCTGCTGAAAAGTCAAGAGAGAAATTCTCTGTCTTTTTGGGCTAGTACCTTACATCGAGATCTTTGATACGTTTCTCCTCTTATAATTATAATATTCGATCCCTCAGGTTTCTAATTGTGGCGTCCTTCTTGGTCAGATCAGACTCCAATAGATTGATCTTCTCTTGCGAAGATATCGTGAAGGAATCTCGGTCGATGCTCATAATTTTGAGTTTATCAATTAATTCCTGTACTCTGTTTGCGAATATCTTAGCATCTGTTTCATGAGTTTCCTCCTTAACTCTGATTTCATGCTTTAGTCTTCTGATTTCAGCTTCGGTTTAAGCTGAAGCTGCACTTTGATTGGCAGCATTAGAGTTATTTTGATTTGAGATTTTATTCAGCTCTTGAATTCTTTTTTATTTTTATTAAATCTAAAGGTGGCAGTTGGTGACTTCGGTTGTCCTTTTGGTCAGCTCAGCCTCATAAATATAAACTCTGTCTTTGGCCCTCTTCAGCTCATCCTCATGCTAATGAGCATTCTTTTATATCATCGTAGAAAGTGACTAATTCTGCTCTTTAAGAATAGCAACTATCTCCTCTTGCTCACTTAATTCTTCTTTATATTTTTAGAAATCAAGACTAACTTTTAGGTTGTGATTCGCAGCCATACTTGCATTGACATTGGCACTGATGCTTTGTGAAAGCTGTTAAATGGTCATTTTCAGTTCGTTAATTTATTAATTCTTCGCTTGTACGGTGTCTGCATACTATCGCAGCTATAGTTAGTAATAGTTATCGTTCATGGCTTCTTTTGCATTAGCTTACAAATCCTTGATCTTTTGGTTGAGGTATTCGATTTATTCTTGGGCTGCTAGAAAGTGATCAGTCAGCGAGGAGCTTGACTGACCTAGCAATTAGTTTTGTTTCTTTGCTTCATACATTCGCTATTAAAGTTATTGATATTTGATGGTCCATTCCTATTCGCTTTGAGAATTCTTGTTCTTCTACAATTCTTGATAATTGCTGAGAAGTTCGTCATATTTTGTCTTCCAGTTCGTGGATTATCCAAGAACCTGTTTGTTTTGTTAAATGTTGTCCTTTAGTTACTGTTATGTTTGAATTATTCTAAGTTAACAACAAATTTACATATTCAGGAGTTCTCTTGATTTTTCCTTCAGGTTATTCAGTTCCTTTGGCGATTCGGTCTTCTCGATGTTGCTTTGCAAAAGTGCATACTCCCTCGTAATTACATCCAATTTCATATAGTAAAACTCGAAGCTTTCAATTACTATAAAGTATCTTTGCTCCCATACCACGGGTTGCTACGTCCCTCCATTTTGATGTCCGGGAAATAATTGTCGGGGTTGCATTTTCTGAGGAGAAGGTGTTGACTGCGCTAACAATTGGGCTGGGAGTGATGCCACGTTTGCAATTGGACGAGAAGGACTAAAATTGTAGTTAAACAATATTTTTTGTGGCGGGGATTGAGGGGGGTGCTGATAACCTTATTTTGGGATCATGCCTTTTCTCATATGCATTTGATTTTGTTCAATAAGTCTCTGAGACTGAACCATTTGTTGAGACTGATTACCAAAAAAAGGAGTTCTTCGCCCATCTTCGAGTCTTGCTTGAGTAGTTTGAGGCTGATTAACCCAGTTTGGAGTAAATTGACCAGTCATCACAAAGTTATTTTGTTGATGATATCCCTGAAGCGGAACCGGTTGATACTGCTGATTATTGGGAAATGGTCTAGGATTCTGTATGATATGAGGCGTTTGAGGATAGTTAGGGGGATACTGTTGATACAAAGGATTGAGAGATTGCGGCCTTATTTGTCTCTGTGGCGGTTGAGCCGCGCTCGATTGTACTAGGACTGTATTTTACAAAGATCCTTTTCCATCGGTATGGCTGATACTTTCAGGCAAATCCTCTATATAATTGATATTGGAACCTCTACTCGCTGCTCTTTCTCTTTCTTAGGCGAGTTCTAGGAGTCGGTTGGAGAGACTTCTGTCTTATTCGTCCCTAGACGCTTGTTGAGATCTTTTGGAGGGGGATTGACTCGGCGTTAAGTTTTTCATATTTTAATCTGTTATTTAAATTTGATGCAATAAGATATTTAAATTTGGTTAGCTGTTTGAGGTACAAAATTATGAAGTTCATTTTGTATGGTTTCTTTTGGTGGTTAAAATCATTAATTTAAAACTATCTTTGAAGGATATGATGATTGAATCAAAATGAAATGCTTTGTCGACATCTTATTCAAATTATTATAATGATATAATGATTGAGTATACAATTAAAGGATGATGAATAAGGTGATGATGATGGATGATGGATCATTAGAAATGATTGGCGAAATAAAGCAAGTATTTTTTGAACTTAGCGTAATGAGGAATACTACCCATTTTTCCCGATGTCAAAATGGATAACATATATCTCTTCCTTAGCATTGCCTAAAACAATGAGGAATATATTTGCCGGTGCTCGGCGGTGTTTTGTTGATACTTGCCAGCCATAGTCGAGGGGCTGAAGTTAGCAAACTGGAATTCTTCCTTTAAGGCTTTTAAATTCCATCCTTTTCGTTGGCAGTAAGCCTAAGCACGATCCTAATGTTAAAATGTCTTAAAGACTTCCGAATGAACCCTACTTGCCATGTTTGGATAATAGTGCTTGGCAGAATCTTTGCTCTGTCCCTTCTTTCTGGTCTTCTTGTGTTTCATTGTATCATTTTATATCTCTATTTGCTCAATCTGCTAAGAAATCTCCTCCTTCCCCTCATCCTTGTTATTGGAAGGAATGATAGTTTCATACTTTGGTTCTGTCTAATGATAGACATGATCCCAGAATAATGGAGAAGGTGGCGATTCCTGCTAAAAAAAGAATTACCACAATTCTTAATTAAATTGGACTCCATCGAGGTTGGGCTTCGTTTTGATGAGAAAGTTCATATCAGAGAATGCATCCTGGCTTTCTTAAGCATAATCCACCCTGGATATCATCAAATTTTACTATTATACTTTTATCTATATAAAAATTCAAGACTCACAAGATAATTAATATTGATCAATTCTGATATGCCACTCTTCATATAAATTTAAAAAATAACTGTTTGGAAGTGGCCAGATGTTAGATATGTTTATTCATTAAATGTGCAGTCAAGATTAAATTGTCACAACTTATTGAAATCATTTCTATCTTTTACTCTATACTACATATATCTAGTATTATATAACTCTAAAATAGGAAGCTCCTCCAAGCCATTCATTTACTGGCCCTTTGATATTTTCAGGCTGTTGGTAGGCCCTTCCCATTTAAGCCCAGCTAATGTTCCCTTTTTGGCACTCATCTGAAATTAACAGATCTCCACGCCCGAAACCGAAATTTATTCCACCTTTAATTGCATATCTTTTGTACTACTATTTCAGCGGAAGGATTTTGTTGTGGTCAAGAGAGAACAGAAAAGCTGAAATGTTTCTATTCTATAAATCCTCCTCTTCTTCGTATTTGGGAAACATGATGCTGGAATATCCACCGAAATGCATGTTTTTATGGGATTAAACGTAGAGTACAATTGGTCCGCGGATGTTGAGAGAGTACATCTTTTTGGACAGAAACTCATTATCTGAGGCTTTAAACTTCAACTTTAAATCGCACTTAAAGGGCAGAATGGACTTAATTTTGTTCTCTTTCTAGTTGAACTTAAATTTCTATATCTTGTCATCTGACAAATCCATTTTGTCAAGGTTGATTTCCTGCTTGCTTATGATCTTATGGATTGACTTCTGTCTTTCCATGATTTAGTTCTCAATCTATCTGTAAATCTTGTCATTAAAATGCTATTAAAATTGGTAGATGAGAGGAATAAAATCTCCCTTTCCCTTGTACACCTTTTCAATCTACAGAAATTTATTTGAGCAGCACTTGGTGTTGAGCTTATGAAAGAGATTGACCTTCATCTACTCAATTATTTTATTGACATAAACTGCGATGTTATCCTTATATCTGTCGATCATTTATGCGAGTTGTTCTCTGATTTTGATGTGTCTTTCGACTGATGTCAAATGCTATTTGTATTAGTTGTAGCGTTTTAGGTTATGTCCCTGATGCTTTGAATTGCATTTTTAGTCTTTACAAATCATACGGTTGCCATTGCAGCGAGGGTCGTAGCATACCCAAAAAACCTATTTGTTATGCTCGCGGCAACGTTCGTACTGCCTTCCAAAGACGCTCAATATGTAATTCATTTTAATGAAATTTTATCACTTTTATTAATTGATTATTTGAAATTCAATCAGATAAAATGGGAAACGCCTGCTGCCAAGATTATACAGTGGATGGACGTTAAATCTAGAAAGTATAGAAGCAACTCACTGAACAGCATGGACAGGTGGAGTTCTCTGAAGCGGAGTGGCCAGCCAATCAGTTCATTAGAGATAAAATCGATGATCTTAAAACAAAACAGGGTATTTGATGTTTAAAAGTAGATCTGAGCTTAATTTTCGAGAAAGAGAAAGTAATGAAACACAAATATCTTGATAAATACTACATCGGAGAGTGGAACAAAAATGGTTATCCTGAAGGCAAAGGAGTAATGCTTGAACCAGAAAGCTATATATACTATGGATAGTTTAAGGTTATTCCCGACGGACATGGAGTTCTAGAATTATTTAAAGAAAGGCTGGTTTATGAGGGTGAGCTGAAATAGGGAAAGGGAGAAGGTGCAGGCAAGATAACTAGCTTGGATAATAAGTTCATGTTTTCGGGTACTCTTAGAAATTCTTACCCGCTCGAAGGAAAATTAACCATTAATAACATCAATGACCCCACTAAATCTTACTCAATCTTATTGGATAATTTTCCAAACAATAAAACCAAAATATAATATGGAGATGGTCGGAGCTACGACGGTTTCGTCAATAAAAGATCATATGCTCCAGAGGGAGAGGGTAGAGCCACTTTTCCAGACAGTTCCCATTTCTAAGGGTACTGGTAGGATGGAGAGATGCATGGGAAGGGATCATTCTATTGGAAAGATGGATCGAGTTATCACGGAGACTATCAGCACGGGAAAAAACACGGAGAGGGCACTTTCAACTTTGTATCAAAGAAATATTATGAAGGCCAGTGGGCAAACGGCAAACAGAATGGGAAGGGTATTTTATATGACTCAACTGGCTATACAATTAAAAAGGGAGAGTGGAAGGACGGTGTTTTGGAGAAAGCTGAAAGTGATTGAATTATTATCATTATCACCGATTATAATATAAATTGGCCGCTCTTAAGAAAGAAATTGTGCATTAACTAATTTATGAAATGTATTTTTATATGCATTTATTGGTTGGCACATAGTCTTATTTTAATCATATTTTAATCATATTTTATACATATTTTATACATTTTTTAATCATTCAGTAGTAAGGCAAGTAAGTGTTCAGGTGATGAATTAATCAAATAGCCTAAGCTAACTTAACCAGAACAAAAAGGTAACATCATCAAAAGCCAGCTCAAAACGTAAAACCTATCTATAGGCAACTTATGATATTACAAAAGAGCAGGTTTTTTTATTCCTATTAAGCTTGATACCATACTCATCTAACTCTGCCAAATGTATCATTGCTCCTGGAAAATAGTAGCAACTGCCCTCTATAAGAACCATCACATTGATATGCCTGAATCATCTATAAGAGATCGGTAACATATTTCATATTATAGATATATCCATTACCTAGACCCTAAATTAGCAAAGTAAAAATTTAGTGAGGAAGAGGAAGGCAAAATTATAAAAATGTTCTATCTTTAAGGTATGGGGTACTCTCGGATTATGAATGCCCTTGGAAAAAAACATCGCCATCGGCTGAGATACTGCTTGGAAAAACACATAAGAAAGGGTATAAATTCGTTAGAGAAGTTTCTAAAACTTAAGGTCTCTTATGCATAAAAGTACTATAAGGGCTTCTTAAAGAGAAATTTATTAGTGCGCAAACTGAGAGGAGAGAATAGTATATAATGGGAGGAAAACAAATATTCTCTCGGTATTTTTTACTGCTTTATCGCCTATACACCAGAACAGCTGTCGTCTATTCCTAGAGTTTTAGCAGAGTTGTTGTTTCAAAGGCTGGAAGAGATGGTTAAGGAAAAATATGAGGACATTTAAAGGAGCAACGTCTATTTAACTTCAGCTCCCTTTAATAGCAAGCAAGCGATTAAGAGGCAGCAGATCATTAGCAAAATAGAAAGGCAAAAAGAGAACCAGTCACAATCAGATCACAATTAAAAATTGTAACCATTCCCAACTGTAAATTAAGAAAATAAAAAAAATACAAGTGCAGTTGGCCCTAATTAGGATAATTATCCCTTATAAGATGTCAGTCTTTAAGATGAGTACGACTCTATCAATTTTATAATTTAAAAGAATGCCCCTTCAAACAAGAGTAAAAACAGATCAAGCTAATCAGCTTTCGCCTTATGTTTAGAAGACAACAATTAATTTCTTGATGATTTTGACATTCCTAACATTTCAGCCGCCAATGAACTTTTCTATGACTCTGTGACTGAAGGATAAAACCCTCAAAAAGGTGCGTTTTGCGACCTTCAATAGCTTTACTCTTGATAATTATTATGAATTTTTATGCCAAAACTTTGTTGAGATAAATATCATCTAATTTTTATTATTGAGTAAGATTCGTATCAAATATAATTATTGAATGGCCACTCGTTTAAATCATATTCAAGCGCATTTAGATCGTTAGAAATCTAATCGTATCATTCACTACAGAAATCTGCACCCATTAGCCAGAAACGAGCTGAGAAACCACATTTATGGTCAAAAATATAGGGAAATTCTTGACAGGTGCTTCGACGTCATTTCTGAAAACAAACACATTTTCCATCACGGGGACGTTGAGGACTACAGCAAATCTGAGGAAAGGGAGAGAGGAGCAAGGATGGTACTCAATTACCATAAATTGAGACCTGTCAGCACTCTTAATATTTAAACTGATCCTCACTCTGTTAGTATCACAGCTCACGGAGCTTACAATTTTGATCCAGGCTTTTGTGTTAGAACTGATATCACTCTCTTTCTTTACTCTAAAACTCTGATTGCCTTTAGACGAGATGATAGTGTTGTTCATCGAGAATTTATTCGGAGTGCCCTTACCGCTCAGCATATCGGGTGTTTCGGCTTGACTGAAATTGGACATGGCAGTGATACGAAAAATATCGAAACAGAGGCCATCTACGATCATGTTGGTCGAAGTTTCATTCTCAACACACCTAGCGATGCAGCTCTAAAGTTTTGGATTGGAGGGTCTGGAGAAATCGCTACTCACGGAGTGATTTGGGCTCAGCTTATCATAAAAGGAAAGAAATATGGGGTGCATCCCTTCATTGTACCTTTGAGGGACAGGAAAACAATGAGTATTTATGACGGAGTGACCATCGGAGACTCTGGCAGTAAAATTGGCCTTCATCTCATTGACAATGGCTACATTGGTTTTAAGAATTATAAAATTCCCCAGTAAAATGCTCTAGATAGAATCTCAGGAGTGGATGCAAATGGATAGTTTAGAACCATCGAGCCGAATCCTTAAAAACGACATGGAATGTATATCAGTCCTCTGTCAATAGGGCGAGCCTTCATCACTGTCCAATCCATGGCAGTCTGTTCCAATTCGCTACTTATAGCTATTAAGTACAGCTGCACGAGAAGGCAGTTTGACACCGCAAATAAGCAGTAAGAGCAGCTGCTGATCAACTATCCTTTAGTGCAATTTAGAATAATGCCTTTACTAGCATCTACTTTTATTTTCTTCATTGGAGGGGCTAATATATTGCGCAGTTATGATGAGCATTTTAAGGAGATACTTAATCCAAAGAATAAATTAGCCAATTAATTGCACGGAATATCGGCTGCAGCAAAGGCCCGATCCTCCTGGTTTGCTACTTAGCTCATTGCAACCTGCCGCCAACTTCTAGGAGGGCATGGCTATTCCGGATTCAGTCGACTTGGAAGGCTTTATTTCGACCAAGAAATTAACACGACTTGGTAAGGAGATAACCACATGCTTCTCCAGCAATCTGTGAAGTACATTATAAAAACAATTAAGAAGCTCAGATAATCTCCCAAAGCTGCCAATATTCTTAATTTTGTCAATTAAGTAAAATTTATCTGATGTAGGATATCAATTTGCCAGACAAGTGGGATAAATAATCCCTTTTATCAATTGATAACTTACTAAAGATATTGCAAAAGAGAGTGCTTACCAGTCATGACGAGCTCATCAACTTTATGATCGAACTCAAAGCAAATCAAGTCGAAGATATTGACATTTGGAATAAATCCCAGGCCTATCATGGTAAGAAGTTAGCTCTTCTCTATTGTAAAGTTCAATATATTCAGGTGACCTTTACTATTTCATTGTATTCAAGCAAAAAATAGCAGATATGCAGCCAACGCTCAAGGAATTGGGGGAGCAGTGTTTGAGACTGTGGATGTGCTTCAATTTGGAGAAAGACAGATGGGGAACCACGGAAAATAGAACACTACTTCAATTAATTATTCAAGACCTTTGCCAGTGGCTAACACCAAGGTCAGTATCTTTAGTTGAAGCCTTAGCAGCTCCAGAAGCAATAATTGACTCACCTTTTGCGGATTGGAACGGAGATAAGATGTGGGACAAGTATCTTGGCTTGATTTACGCTGGCAAAGACACATTCTCTCGAGTACCATATTACCAACAGATTATCGATGCTCGCAATTCTTGATTAAATAATTCATTCATTGGTATCAGCTTTTCCACAATATTCATGAATTTATCTTTTTTACCTAACTATACTAATTTAATTATCTATGACTTAAGTTTGCGACTAGTTGTAGGAAAAGTAGTGAGTTGGCAGGTTGGTTGGTTGTTGATGGTAAAAATGTAAATGTAAAAATGAATGAAAGATAAACTGCTTTTAATACTCTATCACTATCATCATGACATGTAAATCTTATTATTATTCGTATTATATATTGATTAATGGATACACTTTAAAAACCAAGCAAGTCAAATTGTATGGTTTGAAGTAGAACCC
>Ga0302188_10000131_pt1 | contig 60736 bp, 59 predicted proteins | sample II_Bog_E2_1_FD_198783 | JGI IMG/M metagenome (GOLD analysis project Ga0302188, IMG submission 198783) | Peat permafrost microbial communities from Stordalen Mire near Abisko, Sweden - II_Bog_E2_1 | ecosystem: Environmental > Terrestrial > Soil > Wetlands > Peat | place: Sweden: Abisko... | reverse complement strand
CTTTAAATAAAATTCAAAATAAATAACATTTTTTAATCAAAACGTAATTATTTTAAAAATATAAGGGAAAAAATGTCAAAAAGGTCAAAAAGGTCAAAAACCAATTCGTTGAGATATGAGATGACCGAGATATGGCATGGGTGGTTCAATGTGAGTATTATTTCTTTGATATTGATGAGTTTTTGATTTCAAATCGATTAATAAACAATTTTTTTAACGAAATCATCAACTTTTAAGGCTCATTTTTTTTATTCAATTATAATTTATGAAGAATGAATCATAACCCTTTCTTTTTCGTTTTAATATTTAAATTTAACAAATTTACTTACTTATCATATTTGATTGATTTTATAATTTTGATATATTATGAACCTCTGCCCATGTCTGAAAGAGGTTATTGATAAGCTTTTTGGAAAAACAAAGCCATCCAAATCTTATGAAGGTACAAGAGAGTTTGAATAAGAAGAGTTTATTAATCCTCATCATCACGAAATTTCTCTTTCAGATACAATTGATACACAGAGTAAGAATGCTGTGGCAAAATCATTTAAGCCAGAAATTAATTAATTTTTTAATGATTAGGCAAAATCCCAAAATTATTAATCGGACGCCCTCAATGTAAAGATAAAATTAGAACCTGCAAAATATTCTTAATAATTACTTTCTCAATAGAAAGATATTGAAGACTTATTAAGATAAGAACTAAGTCTCACCCCTGAATAAGCAATGAAAAAAATTAAATAAAGTTCCTAACCCGTAGAAGCACTTCAATAAAATTCAAATATTAATTTTAGTAGCTTTACGATAAACATTGATTCTTCAGATCCATATTTTCCGTTATTGTTGGAAAAGACAAACCATCTCCCCGAAATGTTTTCGAAAAAAGGTCAGTAACTTGAAATAAATCCCCCTAATAAGACTAATCTGAAGATTCAGATCATTTAATCTCTTAAAAAAAATGCATTTTTAATTAAATATTAGCTGAACTGCTAATATTCATATTATCTTTCTATAATGAAAAATTAAAAATTATTTTATTCTCTCAGTAACTTGATAGCTGAGGCTAAAGTATAAGAAGCCTTCAAACCGAATCTTACTCTTAATACTCTTAAATTTAAGAGGATTGGCAGTTTTTAGGCTAGAGACTGTTACTATATAAAATATCAAAATGGTTCCAAGCGAGAACATTGGTAAATCTATATCAACGATGACAAGCATGTACAATCTTCTGATTTTAAAACATGTGAGCTGTTCTGTGCTAAAAATATTTTTGAACGTAATGAAAAGCACTTATTGATCTCAGAATATCTAGAAATTGATTTTCAAGCATCAAACGTCATAAATGTAGTGCCTAAACTTACAGCTTAGCTCAGAGATTATCTTAACAATCTGCAAGACTATGTATTAAATAACTATGAGGGAGAATTGGCTTGATTGAATATATGAAACTTAAGTAGATTTTATTTTTTCAGCATGATTAATATCATTAAAAATTTGGAATTGATTTTCATTTTAATATTTTAATATTTTATTATTCTTCTTCAGCTTAGATTTAATTAGCTAAATTTTAGTATTATAGTTTCAACTCATCATGAAGAAAATTTTAGGAATCATCGAGGAGTTCTTAAGAAAATATCCATCACCTTCTCAAATAAGTTTATATGACAATTTATTCAAACTAAACTTCATCTACTCGTCACCCTATACTGACTCAAAGCATACCAAATAAGTTTACTATCCCTTTAACAACATTGAAAAAGACAGCAAAATTTTATAAGCGGAAGTCAAGAGCATTATTTATAATGAAAAAGGCCGAATTGAAGAGTCAAACTCCTTCGATAGTGTGCTAACTAAATAAAAGCATGAAAAATTATTGCAAGATGATGTGTTTGGCAAGGCTAAGCACAGCAAAGACTACACACGATGGGTTTATATAGCCTAAATAAAGCAATAAACAACAAAAAGTTATTTTAATTAAGGAAAAGGAAAATTACCTTTTAAGTATGATTTTGGCTAAACATATGACGATATTAAATAAGTTGGAATCTTTGTCTGGGATAAAAGCCTAAAAAATATTTTTAGAGTTTAAATAGACAAGAAGTTAATTCCCTCCTGTCCTTCCTTCTCAAACTAAGAAGGGACTTAAATTATTTTCCACGCCTATGAAAAGAAAAATTTTGGACATGGAATTTTACATTGCTTTAATCGTCCAGTCAGCATTTATCAAGCAAAAATATCATTTGACAACAAAAAAGTTGAGAAAGTTGTGGAGGGGTAAAAACCAAAAAAAGAAGAAAAAAAACTTGAAGCAAAAGTAATCCGTTTAATAAAAGATGGACATTAGACTAATATATTCCCGACGATTTCACCTTGCTTCAATTATTTAGTATATCATAGTGGTACTGGGATTACACATACTTACTACTTAGATCTTGTTATTGCTAAATGGAAATAAGGGAATTGGGTCTAGATTCATAGAATTAAGGATCATTTTGTTGGTTACTACGATACCCTAAAAAATTATATGATAGTTGAAGAAGGAAAAACGTATGCAATTTCACAAACTATACAAAAATCCTCAGCACAAATTTATAAAATTGAGATTGAAACAGGAAAATACTAAAATTTATCTTAAAAATTTGTAAATCATGACTTTGAAATTCAAGATGTTCGACCATCAGGCTTGATATCAGGGACGGTGTGCACCAATAACTTCAATACTTTTTTTTATTTAAAGGGAAATGATATAAAATTAATTGAGCCTGAACATAGGGAATCATTCATTGAAAAATATTATAATTAACCTATCAATGCTTTGCTTCTTTATGCATCAGAAGAAAATATTTTTGAGGAATATAGAAGTAGAGTCAACAAAAGACCATTAATTGTGATGCCTCATGGAGGACCTCATGGTTCATTCTATAACATTCTAACTTCGTTTAGATATGCGTTGCTCAAGATGGGGTATGCTTTACTTTTTCCAAATTTTTCAGGATCGGTCGGATATGGTAAGAATTATTTGAATGGAGCCCTAAAGACTGTTGGATAAACTGATGCTGAATAAATTATAGCCATTCTTAAAAGGGTTTTGTAAGATAATCCTCAAATTGATAAGTCCAATGTTCATATACAAGGAGGAAGCTATGGTGGATATATGGCAGCAATTATGGGGAGCAGATATCCTCAATATTTTAAATCTGCTGTGATTATGAATGGAGTTTTAAACATCCCCGCTAATCTATGGTTCACTGATATACCCGAATGGAACACAGTATAGACTTTAGCTCGACCTGAACTATCTGAACTTACTCAAGAACATTACATTGAAATGTTTAGACAATCGCCAACTTCACAGCCCATGAAAATACCAACTCTTCAATTTTTAGGAGCAAAGGATCGTAGAGTACCTTATAAGCAAGGATTATTGTTTGATGCTATAACTAAGGATATTGGAACTCCAATAACGACCTATGTTTACGAAAATAGCGCCCACTCCTTAGCAGATTCGGTTGAGACTTCCCTTGACATAATTGTGAAAACAATTATGTTTTTGGAGGACATAAAATAGGAAGAATAGTCTAAAGAATCCTAGCCAAAGCCTAAAAATGAACAATGATTTGATGGTGCATGGTAATTAAAATATAAAAGGTTTAAATAATTTATATTTTTCTGAGTACAGGATGATCACGATTAATTAATTGATATTTGTCATTTATTCTAATAATTATTTACAATATCGGTATTGGACCATGATACATGGATACAAAAGGACCAAAAAGCAGAAGAGTTAACAAGAGATAAAAGATGAAGATTAACTTTCCCAAAAGATTAACACCAAATTGGCTGATTTTTTCTCACTGACTCGCACAAATGTTAATCCACTTCAATTACCTACATTACTGGAATTTACCTCCCTTCTAATGCAGTTATGTTCGGATATTCCAACTATTTTTAATTTTCGTCGGGAACTTATTAAACTCCATATCAACTCCAAGACTTCCTAATAAGTCGGTGCGATATTGGGAGGATAGATTAAATTAACCACTAAATTAATTCAGTCAGACCCTAAATCTTATACAATATGGAGCTACAGACAATGGCTTGTGGTTTCTCTCTTCAAAGTAAATTCAGCAATTATAAAGGCAGAAAAGTAACTCTGCCGAATGTTGCTGTTAAAAGATTAAAAAAACTTTCATGTATGGAATTATAGAAACTGGCTTAACTCAATCCAGCTGTTCATAGATGAGTAAATCCTTTTCACTTAATAAAAAATAAAATCAAACCCCTTCAATTTTTCACCTTACCACTTTCGTTCTAAGTTTATTTATCTAAAATATTCAAAATAACTAAAATAGGCAGCAGAAGAAAGTTCATATCGATAAATTATCAATTTTGGCATGCCAAAATAGTTTTTGGAAAGTGAGTTTGAATGCGTAAAAACAGCTATTTTTCTCAATCCTAATTAAGAGGCTCCATGGCTGTTCTATAATTGGTTATTAAGTCAATTAGTACCTGCTTTTATTGTTGGTCAATAGATCGAAGAAGATCACATTGCAATTTACTTGAATATGAAGGTGAGTGATTTTTCGCTTTTGATTGACGGAACCTTTGGCTAATTAAAGGGGAAATCTGGTAAAATGAACTCTGATGTATGGAAGGTAAACACCACTAATACTCAATTCCATGTTCGATCCAATATTTAGCCCTATTAATAAATCAAGCTATAAAACAATGGAAGATTATTTTTGGGCCATGAAAATCGGAAAAGTTGGATATCGGAAAACATTAAGAGCATTTTAAACAGAGAATTAGCGTTTTTAACATAAGTCTTGGAAAGTGAAGAAAACAAATGCAGATTCGCCAGTTTACAACAAACATATATTTATAAGCTTCTCCTTCAATGCGGATCCAGTGAGTCTTAATTCAATTAAATCGTTGATAAGGGATTGCAATCACTAAAAACCATTTTAGATTAATCGAAAGGTCATAAATATGTCTTAAAGCAGCTGGCATATTGGTAGAGACTTCGCAATGGACCTTTAAATAAAGTAGAAACTTTGTTAAATCACTATTTTGATTTATGATACCTATTCAAAATTCATTTGCCAACAATCTGTTGATATAATTATAAATATTATTAAATGAAAGATAGCGCTACATAAGCCCAAGCCTTGAATGCACAATAATCTTTGAAAGAAAACCCATATTCAATGTACTTTTATCTTTACATGAGATTTGGATTTACCTTTGCTTCTCGAAAAGTATTGTCCGATTTTTTGACGGCAACTTTCCTAATAGTTGTTGTGCCAATTTTCCTTGTTGGAATTTCAAATTCATATTTAAAAAACCTGGACGGATTAAGTGAATTATAAAAAGTAGCGTATGCAGTTGTTCCAGCCATCATCTTAATGAATATAGTAATAATAATATACATTTACAAAGTTATAAAAGATCCTGAGAACTACAAAAAGGATCCCCCCTTAGTTATACGCAAAAAGCAAGAGTGATTGATGTATAAAAACAATATGTAAATGCACATGATATTAAATATGGCAGAAATAACTCTAAATTTAACATATTAGATATCATAATTTTTCAATTTTTTCACCGGAAGAGTACTTTATGACAAGGCTTAGCTCAGATCTGAGCCTTATTGTTTCTTTTTCCAGCAACTAAGCACCTTTTTTCAATTCATTCAAAGGCAGATCACTCACAAAAGGAATTTATTCCTTCATTAAAGTATCGTCTTTGGAATTATTAAATTTATGGAAACGAAGTTGGTTATACTTATTTATAATTTGCATTTTAATGTGCCTAATTTTTTCATTCATTTTTTACAAATCTGTTTGGACGGGAACAGAAGAAATTCTATGCATATACATTTGACTGCAAAGTTTTTCTCTTAAATTCAAAAGGCGAATTAAGAGCTTTTGATTTCTTGATTTGATGATTTGATATTTGGTTTTGATAGCTTATTATACATTTTTTTTTAATTCATGGTCTGACTCCTTTCGAATCAACTCACTCTATGATGATGCTGTACTCAAACTTAGACAACAAGATTATTGGATGCCTTTTAAGATGAAAAAGATACTTTTGAGCTCTAACTGACTTTAAAGTTGATTTGCGCTGTCCAGACAAGTAGTAATCTAAGTTAAAGATTTTTGTTCGGGAGTTTGAAACTGAGGATTAAATTGAGGTTGCTGTGGCTGCAGAAAAGGGGTGATTTGAGGCGGTTGTGGCTGGTTAATTGGAAATGTAGGGAACATGGGTTGATCAATGAATATATTGAATAAATATAATTCTCAAATAAATATCAATAAAATAGTAAATTAAACATCTATACATTTCATGTGAATTTTCACTTAGGAAGTCATAAACAATTTAAATATAATTAGTTAGTGTATCATTTTTTTAATATTGAGATCACTTAAAGCGCAGTATCATCTTGCAGGATATTCTGACAATCCTATAGCAACGCTATTATTCGATCTCTTTGTTTTTTAGTCAATATGTTTATGCTGATATCCTGCATTGTTGGAATGCTTAATACTGTTTGCAACAATTTTACAATATAGCCTGTCTCGATGATTAAAGTGCTGGAATTTTCAGATTGCTTTAGAAATGCAATAACGAAAGCAAAGACATCTGCAACCTTAACTAAAATGTCAGCTTCACACTAGAGATTAAATATTTTGTATAGTCTATCCTTGTTTTGCTCTTTCACTAAAGAGTAGCATTCCTCAGCTCTTCCCCAAGTGAGTTCCTTTTCATAAAACTTTAACCATTTTTTCTTGAAATCTCTGTAATTATTGCAGTATTTTTCCGAATTGCCTTGTACCTCCTTTTAAATATTCTCGGTAAATAGGTTATTCTTTTTACTATCGAAGGCTTTGTTTGAATTCATGCTAAGAGGTTGATCTCCTTTAGAAAATTCGTATAATTCTTTGGATTTAGTTGGGAATATGTTAGCCCCAAGTACCATTTGTCTGAAGCCTTCGTAGTCCATGTCTGCAAAAGATGGTAGATACGTTGCATGACTGCCAATTTTTTAGCAGAGTCGACGTTAACTCTTCTGTTTTAAATATCAATGTATTCGTCGAGCCCATTCCTTGCCTGCTAACAGGATAGGTCGAAATCTTTCTCCCTTAATTTTCGTTCATTAAGTTTGCCGTACATAAGTTATAAATATAAAATAGTTTAATGATTAATAAACAACTCATGGCTATAGGATCAAGAAATCATACAATTATTGTTTTCTATAATTATTGATGAGTAAAATAAAAATTAATGATGATGATACTTTCTCTCCATGGGAGGAGTCTTTCATTACTTTCGACAATAGCTACATATCTGACACCAAGCTAACACCCATAAAAAAACAATTTTTTTTGATTGATCATAAGAGAAGCCAGACTTAACGAAAATCAAAAAGATAAAAAATATTGTTTCCTCGATCATATGTCAAAATAAATCACGTAAATCTTGAACAAAACTAACAAAACAAGTTATCCCTAAATAGTTAATGTAAAAATGACGCGAAAAAATATAAAGGGCCAAGAATATCTTTTTACTGCAAAATGAACCCAAGATGTTTAAAAAGCCCTAAAATCAGCTTAAGTAGGCTAAAGATGCCAATTTCAGAAAATTCCTCTCTTTTCACATCAAATTCATCTGTTGCTAAGTAGGCTAGGAATGAATCTAAGGCCTATAAAACAATTTAGCCAAAATGTAAAGATTAAAATATGCTCCAATCTCATCCTTCCAGACAAACAATGATATTTAATTCGAGTAAGCTCCCATAATATTCTGCCAGAAAAATGAAAGAGTAGCATCAGATAATGAAGCGACTGAAAGTTTTATATACGTTAAGAAAGGTGACAAACTATTGATTGAATTTTTTAGTACAACCATATATAAACTGCATTTATTTATAGAGCCAACACCATGAATTTTATGAGAAATGATGATTTCCTTTTCTGGACACGATTATTCCCCATTCATTATAATGAAAGTAATTTGCTTATTAAAGACTCAAATATCATAATATTCAAAAAGAAACCCCATTATCATTGTGATCATATTCTTTAATTTTCTTTACTACTTTGCTTGGCTGTTTAATCCTTGAGAGAAGTCTTAATAAAGACTATGTTTTCGTTGCCATTGGCTATAATCTATGATACTGTATTCAAATATCTCATTTGAAATGATGCCTCGTTGTTGATAATTTCTGAAATTTATTTGACCAATTTTCCACACTAAACTTCAGCTCTAAAGTTTATTAGCAGGGCTTCACTTAATCTTCTAGTTTAAGTCAAACTCTAAAGGGCTCTTTGAACATCCTAGTCCAAAAATAACTCTAAGTAAGACGAGAGATACACTTTATTGAACATATCTCAATATGGATGCCCCAATAATCGAGAATTCGATTGATATCCGATGTGAATTTATGGGTAACTAGCTACCGATTTTATATTATTGTTTGTAACACGTTTTCACCAAGGACACTTCTGAGCGTTCCTGTGGCTATTTATGTAATGCATTCGGCAGTATCGTAGCTCCCCAAACGATAGGCTAATCGCAGACTGTCTGAGATTCTATAAAATAAAACAATAGTAAGTTTAAATTGAACATTGTCTCTGCTAATGCCGATTTGATTATACTAAAGGATTTTAGTCTGTTGATTGATTTCGATTATAGACTGAGAAATAGGATTTATCACATGCAATCCGGGCTACAAAATCTTTTCAAAATGACCCCATTATTGAAGAAGACCGAGACTCTGTGTCTCCTGCTTAAAGAGAGGGTTTGTGGAGCAGCAACAGCAACTGCAGAAGCAGCAAGGAAGGAATATTTTGCAGGGAATACAGAAGTCACCAAGGCAGGATAAAAATTTAGGATAAAAGTAGTTGGGCTGTTAAGGATTGTGAGCTCCAAATTAACTGATTTTATTCGGACTTGGTGAAGATTTTCTGCCATTTTACTTGAGTTCATACTCGAATGAATATCGAGGGGGACTTTCTTTCTGAAGTAATTTTTCATGAGAATCCTTTTTAGGAGCAAATGGATTGGACTCAGTTTGATAGCCCATCATATTTTTGCTGGTTTCTTCGTTTATACTCGCCATTGGTATCTATGGTTATTAATATCAATGTAAAATGTACAAATATCATATTCTATAAATTTGCTTTCCAATATTGTTTGACGATTAATGAGCGTTGTAGATAAGAAAAGGAGAAATAGGAATTTGAGTTTATACTTTATGAGTTTTATTGGGTAAGTTTTAAGCCATAAGTCTTCGCCTATGGAGGCGAGTTTTTCTAGTCTCTTTAAGCAACTGTTCAAATTGATAAGGATTCATTATTTATATGCTTTTATTTGCGTCAATTCGATGGTGCCCTTGACCTGCTACAATTCTTTTCTCTTCCTTTTTGCCATATTTAAGTCCAACTGCCAAAAAATCATCCCTGAGTTCATCTATTTCATCTATGGTATAAATATCTGCATTTTTGTTATGATTAGCATATGGGCTTGCCTAATTTTTATTTTTTGAATTTATGATACAGGGCTGATTTCCTTACTTAGTCCAATCCTCAAATATTTTATGTCTATGCTTATCTTTTTGAGAGTATGAGCTTTATGCTTTTGAATTTCTCTCAATAGAGAATGATCTTTCGCTTTAATTATTAGCCGACCTTCTCAGTGAAAATATTTTATGTCTACTTTCGGAGAGTCTACTTTTATTGGGGTTCATAGTCATTCTCGTATTTTATTTTGAACCCTAGTAGACCGTTTGATCATTCAAAGGATAGGATAAAGAGTAATTGAGTCTATTATGCAAATTGGCGTCCTAAATTTGGAGTTTGGTAGATTGAGGGCTATCGGTAAATATTTTACATCTCCTTATTCGTTGTTTCTAAGCTAATTAGTTCATTACGAGATATATATATAAAGAGTAAGCCCGATGAAAGACTATCAATAAAAAGGCTGCGAAGGTGTCCATTTTTTCAGCATTATCTGATAGGCCAATTTATGAGATAAGTTAGGTAGCCGAACTTCTAGTCTGTAAAAGGTAATAATTGTGCTGTAATATTGCATATATTCTTCTACAGCTATTAAAAATACAATACAATGAATCACAGTTTCTAAAGTAGTTTTATCGTTAAGTAGAGGCGATCTTCTGCTACATTCAACGGAAGGACTCCTCCAAAGATGAATTTTACGAGTGCGAATCCGAATAGAAAACTGGAAATTAGGAAAATTAAAACCCACTTTAATACTAACGTAGCGGCCAGCGAAAACCGATTTCCTTCGAAATATAAAAAAGCAACTCCAAAAATTACTTATAAACTGCAAAGAGAAGGAATTCTGTACACATTTAGCACATATACGATAAAAATTGTTCGGCAACAGGAGATTTCATGATTATCATAAACCGCGTGGAGAGAACTTCAAAAAAAGGAACAAGCTGTCATCATCGATTCTCTGGACTAAAATGATTTTACTTATCTTTAAAGAGTATTTGTATTGATGGATTTGGATCCTAATCAGAAAGAGGTTCTTGCAAGCAGTTTTAGAATTTTATTTTTTTGACAGAATAAACGATGGATTAGAATTATTATTAAATCTACCATGATTATACTCCAACTTTGCCTTGTTTGGCTAGCAGTAACATCAAGTTTGCCAAGCCAGTTTCCAGTTATAGGAATTTACACTCAATCTGATCAAAGCGACGAACCTGTTGGAGATATTCCTTTGGTGAAGAATTTAAAAGTTTCGAATCATACCTATATTCCGGCGTCCTATGTCAAGTACATCCAGATGTCAGGCGCACAAGTAGTGCCCATCTTTGCTTACAGTAGCCAAGCTTATTTCGATGACTTGCTGCCGAAATTGAATGGGGTGCTCTTTCCAGGTAGAAAATATAAATATTTAGGTGGGGATGTCGATATTAATATTAAGAACAAATGGACTCAAAATGCTGATTATATTCTAAAATATGGCATGTCTGAGAATAAGAAAGGGAACGTGTTTCCTATTTGGGGAACTTGCCTTGGTATGCAGCTCTTAGCCTATCTAACTTCAGGATATGATTTAAAGGCCATTGCGCCCGTGAGTGGAGAGGTAGCTATCAAAAATACCATTAAAGTTAATCCTTAAAGTAATTTTCTTAAAAATTTACCCACTGATTTGAAATATCGACTTTAAAATGGAGAAGGGATTTTATATTTTAACCATCACTTTGCAGTGACAAGCAGCTACTATCGAAGTAATACTGATCTCAGAGAGTTCTGGAGAGTGTCTGCCACAACCACTACTCTTTACAGTGAAGAGTTTTTATCCTTTTTTTAGGCTCATGACTACCCTTTTTACGGGGTGCAGTTTCATCCATAGAAGAACCTCTACGAATGGAATGTAAAGGCTGATAGATCAGATAGTGGGGCAGAAATAGTGCAGATATTGTCAAACAAATTTGTAGCTGAAGCTAGACAAAGCAAAAATCGTTTTGACAGCAATTAGCTTTTTATCAAGCTTAGCATTTACAATTACCAACCGATCACCGTTAATGGAAGTAGCTTTACCCAAATCTATCTTTTTAATGAAGTCAATTTAGCCGACTCCAGCGACGAGCAAACTCAACTGCGAAGAGAATGAATGATTGATGTAACCTAATGTTTGATAATACTAATTTTGTGAATGAAATTACATGGATTGGATTTCCTTTATTTAACTTTATAACAAATTAATAACAGAACATTTTCAAGCAATGACAGAAAGACATCATGGAAATAAGCCCTCTCTTCATTAGAAAGAAAAACCTAATCCTTTTCCTCACCATCGGTCCTTTTCAGGTTCGAGGTATTTTGCTTTTAATGCAGACACCATCGCAGAAATATCAGTAATTTGAATACTAACTTTGTTACGACTGACAACTACATATCAAATTCCATTACACTACCCATATCAATAGACTACAATAAAGACAGCAAATATTTGAAGAAATCAGTTATAAAGCAAAGTTAGGAATTAAGCAAAAAAAGGTCAAAAGTGAGGTCAAGGTAAAAATAGTTAACCTGTTTGATAAAAAAAGATAAAAAGAAGAAGAATACTATTAAAGTTACCAAATCGAATGAAAAAGTAAAACAATCAATAAAAAAGAAAAGTTCCGAGTTAACCAAGCATAAAAATAGCCCCATCAAAATCATTAACTACAACGGCCTATAACAAAAAAACAGAAAAAATAATTGCAAAAAGCTGAGCAATTAGAAATTGGTTAAAAATTAAAGATAAAAGAATCATGAAAAGAGTAGGAGCAAAAAGAAACTCAATAATTTGGAAATGGGAGTAAACTGGTAGTAGATAATCGAGGAGTACGGGTATTGCCTGTCTCTCTTGGAAATAGCGGAGATAAAATAATACAAATGGATTTATTTCCTTGGCAAGATAAAAGAGCGGCTAGTGGATAGAGCCCATCCTCATCACTAGATTCTCAGCGCTCGTGGACATCATTAATCGGGCATTGATAAGCAGTAATAATAGAAGCTAAATCAGCTCGATTACTTTACCTAACTCAAGGGATAGAATGAGGTTGGAACCAGCAGAAGAGAATAAACCTAAGAGTACTTTTGATTGGAGTGTAGTGAATTCTATAAATATGAGACTGGCGATCACATAGCCTACCGCTATGAGATAATAGACTCAATCAATCGAGGGTCTTTTGGAGAAGTCATTAAAGTCTATGACCACAAATCCAAGGAATATCTTGCTCTCAAAATTGTTAAAAAATGCCAATAGCTTGTCCAGCAAACATTTTAAGAAATCTCCATCCTAACACAAATCAAGGAGAGGGATAAAGCCAACCTCAGTGGAGTGGTGCGAATCAAAGATTTTACAATCTTCAGGAACCATATTGTAAGTAAATGGATATTTAGTGCATAGTGTTTGAACTGCTGAACGGTAATCTATATGAACTGTTGGCTGCAAACAACTATAATGGTTTGGGATAGGATATCATTCGAATTTTTGCAGTTCAGATCTTAAACTCTCTCCAGTTTCTGCAGAGGGAGAAAGTTATTCACTGTGACATCAAACCATAGAATATCGTAATGAAAACATGGGGCAAGTCTGGCATTAAACTTGTGGATTTTGGAACTAGCTGCTTTGACGGAAAACAACTTTACTAATATCTTCAATCCCGCTATTATAGAGCTCCTTAGATCATGTTGCGAAAGCCTTACTCTTTTCCTATCGATATGTGGAGCTTCGGATGTCTCCTGGCAGAACTAAAAATTGGAGAGCCAATCTTTGCAGGAACCACCAATATCTAACAGCTAATGTATATCTCCAACTCAATCGGTTTTCCAAAGACAGAAGATGGATTTTATTCCGCTTCTTTTTTGGATTCAGATGAGTTTAAATAGCTAAAATAAAAGGATTTTATTGGCTAATATAAACAAAAATTAGCTCAAGGAGAAGTATTCAATGATCACTAGTTGTTTTCAAAATGCAAGTACTTAAAAAATTGCATGGAAACGTTGAAATAACGGCTTTCAAGCCATAAAAAATAAGCAGAGAACAGTGAATTCGTTGATTTTATAATGAAAATATTAGTGTGGTAGCCTTCAAAGCGACTTAAGCCCGAGTAAGCCTTACAGGACGCCTGGATAATAAAGGGTTTACCAAAATAAATAAAATAATTATATACGATATTTAATAGTTGTGAATCCAGTATGCAGTACAAGGGAGCTTGCAAGCGACAGCATCCGAACAGCAGTCGTAATCATAATTCCACCAAAAAAAGCAAATAAAAAACCAACAATAATCAACTTTCTGTATAACGCCGAAATGAATCAAAATCCCATAAAAGTAAATTAAGTAATAGAATAACAAAAGTAAAAAATGGTGCAAACCATCATAAAAACGCAGGAGGTGGGTCGACCTTCCGTTGAAGTGATTTAAAGTCTATCTATTATGATAAGAAATGCTATATATATTACGCGTTTTTATTCCTTGTTTAATTCCTTCTCAACGAAGAACAAATATACAATATATATATTATCTCAATTTCTAATAGAAAATGATGGTTGACGAAGCGCTAGCCGAAGTTATCACCACAGTTTCCGAACCCAAAGAAGCGGCCTTTGCCGCCAATTTTGATCTGGTTTTGGACAGTGAACTCTTCGAAGATGTGAGAGCACAACTCTTCCAGGAATGTCTCATTCTGACTGTCAAAGTAACTATCCTCTCATACAGAAAATTCAGCACCTGACCTTTTTGAAGATTTCCTTCAACTTTGATCTTATTTTTGAATTACTCCTACTTGGAGATCATTAATAATCAGACATCAGATGCCCATAACCTGTCGGACTAAAGTTCGAAAGATTTTAAAAATCACTCACCTTGAAGTTTAAAAAACCCAACAAGGATCTCCTGCAATGGAGGAACTTCCTCTAAGCTAGAATTAACGAAAGGGGCTTTCATGAACTTTTCAAGCCCATCAAGAAGATAGGCAAAGGTAATTTTGCGACAGTATACCTTGTGACTCGTCACGAGGATGCTAAAAAGTATGCAGTGAAGGCATTCTCGAAGGAGGGTACCTACAGCGAAGAAAAAGGAAAATAATCCCTAATAAATTAAATCGAAATCATGAGAAAATTTAATCATAAAAACCTGATGAAACTTTTTGGAGTATTTGAGTCACAGAACTCCATCTATATCAACGTGTAGATATTGGAGGGAGGGCAACTGTACGATAAGATAAAAAACCGCCATAAGTTCACCTCAGTGGAGATTAAATTGGTCATGAAGGGCTTGCTGGAAGGACTATAAGTGATGCATGCTAATAAAATCATGCATAGAGATCTAAAACCAGAAAATATCCTGTTAAGAAAAGATAACGACTACGACGTTGTCATTGCTGATTTTGGATTGGCTGAAAGCTGCGACAAGGATCAATACCTGTTTGTGCGATGCGGCACTCCTGGATACGTTGCTCCATAGGTGGTCAATTTAAAGGACCTAAAAGCCAAATATTCTCCTATATGCGATATGTTTAGTGTGGGAGTCATCTTTCACCTGCTGGCCTTGAGAAAGTCCCCTTTTCCTGGAAAATAGTATGATGAAGTTCTTTCTCAAAACAGGGCCTGCAAAATCAACTTCGAAGCTTCTTAATATCATCAGCTTCCTGATGCATGTACTATTCCTTTAACCTAGGGTTAAATCTCATGAAAAGATTATTGGAGAAAGACCCAGCCAAGAGAATCACGGCTTCGGAGGCTTTAAACCATGAGTTCTTTTCAAAAGACAACATGTTCGCTGAATTTAACAAGGAACGAAGCAGCTTGCATGCAAGATAGAGTAACCTTCCAAAAGAAGATATTGCTTTAGAATGCCAATCTCCCCTCATGACAACTAAAAATAATGCCCGTAAAAACCCTGGCCTGTTGAGAGAAGATAGTTGTTTGAAATTTAAGATGAAAGAAAACCTAATGACTGGAAGAACGGATCAAAAGGGAGAAACTATAGATGAAATTGACAGTCCCGGATTCAAAAAAGTGATGCTGGTTCGAAATGGAGTGGAGAGCAGATTTAAGAAGATGGCCAAGTAGTGATGGATTGTAGTATACTTATCTCATTTTGAATTGTATCGCAGTTATCTCATTCATCAATCATAGCTGTTTTTTATGTGTCAGTTCTTGGCGGTCGTAGTATCGCTTAATTTCTTTCATTTCGATTTCCATTGCGGAGATGGGCTTGCTGACAATCCTTTGCCTGTTTTGTTTTTCCCACTCCAGATCGGACTTGTACTACTGTCGCGCTTTAGTCAAGTCCCAATCAGTATCACTCAAGTAGTATCGGGCTATTCTTCGGTCCTTTTCCTAAATGTTTCAAATTCTACGCTATAATCCATGTATGACATAAATTATTCAATTAGAAGGGTCTCTGTTTGTTCTTTGTCTACTGGCACAGTTAAGGGGTTCGGAATTACGATTTCTTTTAGGTGATAGATTGCATCTCCGTCAATGTGATTCCGATATCTAATTTTGCTAATCGGGACCTATATTAATCATAAAAAACTGAGTATTAAAGAGACAGTCCCTCCAGGGTATCTCCATAAACTACTCTATGGATGATCTATTTGATTTAAGGCTATTGGTTAACTGTTTCAGGAATTATAGTTTGCTATTCAGGAAGCGGCTGCCATACAGGAGGCATCAGTTTCTGCCTTTACTCGTCTTCAAGATGTTTCATGACTTAATAATTGGTATTTAATATAAGTTTATTGTGAATGGGCCCAAAACAATCGGAACCTTCCATCAAATAATAAGAAAAAGAGTTGCAGACGATTCATCATTCACGCTTCAGCAAAGTCAAACTTCTCACTAATAAAAGCGGTGAGTTCTTGCAGATAGATGTGCCCGTTGCCGGCTAAAAGTAAATTAAAAATTGGGAGAAGGAATTCAAAGCTTTTATTTCTCATGATTGCCTAATGCTCCCTCTAAGTTACGAATTTAAGGGGACGGAGCTCTGTGGTTCGAATGGAATCTGCAAAGTACTTCATGCAGGACTTAGATCAATTACGATAATTATCCTTACCTGCTAAAAGATGAAATTAAGGATCGAGGGAATTAAACAGTGAAGCCCTTTTAAAAAGAGTAGATATGGTATCTGTGCTATACTTTGTTAGAGGCTGCTTCTATTTTTCATTCGGCAGGCCGGAAAATCGGTGATGTCCAGCCCAGCAACATTTTCATCAATGATAATGGGCAGACTAAAGTAGGAAATCAGTACTCATGGCCGCATTAGTCCATTAACTATGAAAAGTCAGTGTTTGAAAGAGAAATAACTTATTTAGGTATTCATAGTGCTATTAAGCCCCCGAATAAATGAAGGATTTACATTTTGGACATACCGAGTCCAAAGGCTCTTTCTAAATTGCTGAATCTTTTTCGATTGGTCTTACTCTTCTAGACAGTGCCATTCTAACAAATTCTATTGATCTATACAACTTAAAGAATTATCGGATCGATTATCAGATATTGGGAAAACGATTGTAGACCCTGAAAACATTACCTATTGATGAAGTGCTCAAACACATTATCGCAGGACTTTGTCGAATCGAACCAAATGATAGACTAAAATGCGCGGAAGTGTTTAAATGGCTCGCTCAATACAAGGAAAAGATAATCAATGTTGAACCCTTTTAAATCAAAGAGGTCCCTCCATTTATGCCTAAAGTCAATAATCAGACTGTAAACTTACAAAATGTTCGCCCCATTCCACAGCCGATATATATTCAGCCTCAAGTAGCTTCAGGATATCCACACAATGTTTATATAAACTCCCAGCAAAATAGTCGCACTTACGTACCTGCGCCACAACTCCTGCAGCAGTTTTAAGTAGTCCGGCAACCGGCCATAATGAGGCCAGTCGTTCAAATAAATTCTAACCCTACCTAATTTTCAAAGTTAAAAACATCGTAAGTTGTGCGGGTGAAGGACACACAACATCCATACCCAATTTCTTCGATCAGTATTGATAATAATGCGGAATATGCAAACAACAAAGTGGGGGCTGTTTCTGCCAACAACATAAATGATGATTTTCGCGGAACTATCAATAAAATTGAGGAGCAACTGGCAATATCGCGTAAAATGTTTCCTTCCTGATTTGTATTATCTTAAATTATAGATAGATGGCTATGATTTGAGAGGGAGGGCTATCCTTGCCAATAAGATATATTGGCTATTTAATGATTGAAGCGGACAAATGAATATTGTTCATGTATTTGATTGCTTCTAAATATGTTGGAGCTTTACTATCTTATGAACCTGCCAAGTAGCATACAAGACTTCTTCTGCTAAAACATCATCATCCACGTAATTAATTAAAATATAAAGGGCTTATCTTTCTTGCCCTTTTCAAATTTGGATCTGATAATCTAAATAATCATAACAAATTCAGAAAATTCAGTTCACTCCCAATTTTCAAAATTATAATGCTTAATCATAAATTTTCAATAAGGGACGGTTAGATGCATTAATAAGAGCCATGCATCAACCAGCCCGGAAAGCAACGTCGTAAAAGCGAAATCATTCAGCCTCACAATAAACCTAAATGCATCTAATGCGGATTTACAGGATAAATGGTCATTGAGGAGAGGCATGGCTGTGCATCAATCTCATGGATTGCCTGCTTGACAGTGTTTACAGGCATATTCTTTTGGATTCCGCTTCTGAAAGGGTGTTGTCGAGATAAAGTTACTTTGTGCCCCGAATGTTGTCATGAAATATCGATCGAATATGCTGATTGCTTTTGAATTGGTGTATTGCGGTGTTAGATCATATATATGCTGTTATATGCCACCATCTTCATTAAATAACTCTTGATTGGAAGGGTAAAATAAACTATAATATATATTATCATCGATTTCTTATAATGAACACTATGAGATAATCAAAGAAGTTTAAGATTTTTAATGTTTATTTTGTCTATCACTTTCTCACAAACGATTAACATCATATAATTTCACCATTATTAACATTGATCTTTATGTTACCATTACTTTGCCCTCTTTAAATCAATCATAAAATGCTATCAGCCTTCAAAAACAATTGAATTGATTCCTATGCATCCCTCCCGGATTTAAAGTATTATAGAACTTATAGAAGTGATGTCGGCCTAATAAAATAAAGACCATTCTATCTTTCACCCAATTTACTCTCCTCGGACAAGTTATAAACTGATCAGAGAGCAGGACGACCGAATGATTGCAGATATGACTCGCAACTTTGATAAATTAACCATTGGCATGCTGAAGGATGAGTTTGAAAGTAAAAGTAATAAACTTTGTTTGACTGAATTCATCACAGTTGCTCAAAAGCATTTAAAATTCTGGCAGACTTAGCTGCCCAATCGTCAATCGAGATTAGTGCGTTACTTAATGCGTCTGTTCAACGACATCGACATAAATGGGAACGGCAAAATGGAGTGGTAGTAGTTTACTAACTACATCATTGAGAAAGCAACAGTCCTCAAAAATATCAAGAGCAACAGGGAGGAAATCAGACGATATGTTAAATCAGAAGTGACGCCAAAACTGCATATTGATGGAATCGTGCATAAACTTGAGTATTTGGGGGAAAGCAATAAGATTGCCTTCTTTGAGGAGGGCAGCAACACCATCCAATTCATCAATGCCGAAACAGGAGAACTCTCACCGCAGAATTTAAATGTTATGCCGAAGCAGTTGGTGGTGAATATATCGTCTGTGAAAAAAGAGAAAAATGGAAAGGTAAGCATCCGCAAGAAAGATCTTATCCTGCCAACAAACCTACGTGTCCTTGATATGCTCTATCTTTCAGATAAAAAATACAAAATTCTACTCGTTTCCACTAGCGATGGATATGTGCGCGGCTGGAAGCACACTCCTAATGGTATCCAGTTAGCTTTTCAACCAGATAACGAATAGTAACCCTTTGAACATCACTTCAATTCTGAAGTGTACTGTCTTGCATGGGATCACTTAAATTAGACCCTCTACTGTGGGTAAAAACACGGCAGTATCTATAAGTGGAGCCTCAAGATTGATATCGAACACTCTCTCATTAATCTGAACACTGGCAATGATGATGAAATGGAGGAAAAAGTCAATCTTCTCATTACCAGCATGATCGCCATACCTCAATTATCGTTTATGGCCAGTGGAAGAATGGATGGCCTGCTGATGATGTGGGATACGATAAATTGCAAGAAGAAATGGGAATGCAAGGAACACACCCGAGGAATTTTAAGTTTAGCTTTTAATGAAAGCGTGGTATTACTGTTTAGTGCAGGCTTCGATCACAAGATATGCATTTGGAATCCTTACATATCAAGCCTCATCTACAAGATCGAGGGGCATTTATCACCAATATTAACTTTAAGGGCCATATAGGGAACCAGTCAACTTATTTCAATGGATTCCTCAGGCATTGTCAAGATAACCGATATTCGACATTTCAACATTATCGCTTCATTCTCAGTTGATACTCAAGACAAAGATAATAGTAACAATATGACGCAGGAAAGTAATGCCTCTTGTTTTATTGCCATTAATAAATCAGTCCAGAAAGGGATGCTTTTGGTTTTTGCAGGTAAGGTCGTGTCCTTCTACAAGTAAGATAAAAATTACAATCCTTTGACTGCGGATGAAAACACTGTCGTTAGCTGTCGTTATGTTAAGAAGATGCTTTGTTTCTTCACCCCAGTTGGCAGCAAAGTCAAAGTATGGTCAGCTCTAAATGGTGAAGTCTAGACAATCTATATTGATATAACTGCTAATGAAATCACTGCTTTCGATTTTGATTTTTTGAAGAAGAGGATGATAATTGGAGATTGTAAGGGCAACATTGCACTTTATAATACTGCAAATGGTGCAAGAGAGAAGAATCTTACCCATCACTCAGCATAAATCAATTATCTAATGTCCGCACAGAATTTTTAAAAGGTAGATATCTTTATAAGCTGCAGTGTTGATAACTAAATTAGAGTTAGCAGGGAGACAGAGGAAGCCTGTGAAGTCATACGCACCATTTCACTCAAGAAAAATATGGAAATTACCTGTCTTCGCTTTTGCCCATAGAATCGGCTTATTGCTGTAGCCACTAACATTGGTAGCTTGGCATTCTTCGCTCTTGAAACTGGTAAAAATGTGGGAACCTACTCACAGATGGCTGAAGATTTTACCTCTGTTAGTGTTGCTTCCAAGGAAATGATAATCGCTACCTCTACATAAGGAGACATTACTATTGTAGGAGTCCCGCCATTTCTATATCATTTTGAAAAGCTGACTGCCTTTAAGCACAAGGACTGCTAAAAGAAAGACTCTCCCATGAGCGTGTTGCTGAGCTGTTATAGTCGTGTCCATAACTTGCTATTTGTTATTGACGAGAAGATGTACATGACTTGTTATGATCTCAGTGAAATCTTCCAAAAACTGAAGAAAAGATAACTTCAGGAGAAGACATAAGCGTAAAGGCGAAAAATTATTCAATAGATCATAGAAGATAGCACTATAGCCATTAGATGGCAGATAAAGACACATACGTAAACCGTTAAAGATTTGTAATACATTGAGGAAGAAGATATTATAGCAACTGTTTCCTACGATAAAAGGGTTAAGTTGTGGCAATCAATGACGGGTTTATACATTGACTCTCTTCAGCAGAGCTATAACAAGCCTATTCCTCAGCCACTTGCTTACTACGATCCTAATAAAAATTATCTATACACCAAAGACCATGCTCATGCTTTTGGTAATGTTATTCTCGCCCCACACCGCCTTGATTTCGACCCCTATCTCATTCAATCTTTGCGTAAGAATCGATAGGAGTATTTCCCTCTTGAGCAATCCAACAAGGAATGGAATCTTAGCATTAAATTCGATGATATCGTTCACAGTTAAAAGAAAGACTTTGAAAACATAATGAAACAGCTTGATAATCATGCCTAACACTCGTCGAGAGAAAACTACGAAGTCAGACTGAGGGCCAAGAAAAACTAGATCTTAGAGCGCAGGATAAATTTGATAAAATAAATCCGTACGGAGAGATCATAGCCGAAGGATGAAGAAAAGGTCATGCGTAAGTATTCTAAAAATTATTTTCAAAGGAATATGATGAAATGCCTTCGTAACTTGGCAGAGAAGAATGAGGGCATTGACATCATGCAGAAATGTTAGAATGATAGAGAGAAAATATTTGGGCTTAAAAAGAACTTTGATTATGTGCCGATTTATAAAATGATCAGCTAGACTGAGAAGACATCGCAGCAGATAGAGCAGCACCATCAATATCTCATTGACTTGGCAAGCAAAAAGACAGAAAATATGACAAATGGTAGCAAGAGCAAACTTCTGAGGGAGGAATCCTTGACCGCCAATGCGAATAGACTCTATCAGATGCTTAAGACAACTGAAGATAGGACTCACCGTCTTGCTAGCAATTTATCTACAAGTCAGAAATCAAGAAAAGTATTGAAATACCAAAGGACAGCGAGTGAAACAAATCTTCATACAACGAGTGCCTTTATGGCTTCTCGCAAGGACCGTACTCTGCCAAAAATAGACTGATAATATTATTTTTATTCATCTCCGAAAGTTAATTAACCATCATTTTTATTGAAAATCTTGGTTCGAATAAATATAATAATTATAACTTACGCTTGGATGCCGAAATAAACTAAAAAATAGGTCAAGAAGGCTTTCCCCCTCTATACAACAACCCAGAGCAATGCTTATAAAGAGCAAGTCAAGGTACCTTTAGCATCACGTAGAAAGAGGGCAATATCCTGTTGGCAGGATCAAATGTCCAGCTCGAAAAGATAACTCAGGTCGAAACAATACCCAGTTATATGTCGATCTATAAGAAAAACTACGATGGATTAAAGGCTGTGCATCAGCTAGATGAATTGGAACAGAATGAGTACCACTACGACCAAAAGGCAAAACGTGATCGGCACTTTAACATCAAAAAGGAAAGTGAAACCAAGGATGCCTACGAGTTTCCCTTGACATCAAACCATGAGTATGGATGGAGAGCACCAATCGACAATCTCGCTCCCAATTATGGAGTTAAGCAAACCTTTGATGAGAAACTTTTCATGACCTTAAAGGCTACCAAACCTGGCCCAGTCAAGAAGTGATGTGTGAATTGTCTTGTGCTGCCCATTATTAATCGAGATAAATAGATGCGAGAATATTTGATATGCCATTGATAACTTGACGAAGATGAGTGAAAGTGTCAACTTGTTGCCTCGCTAATGACCTTTTGCTTGACAAGCCTGATGGTCTATTAATACTATCTCTTCTTGGCTTTAAGCTATAACTCTTTCTTCCAAAAATCCTTCTCCTTTGCCTAGATCTCCTTCATTCTAACTCTGTATTCTGCCTCGAGTTCCTGTGTCTTAAGTTCATACTTGTTGATCATTCTGAGTTCATCCTCACTGTTCTTCTTGATCCTTTCCTCAATATCTCTCTTCTTTCGCTCCAACCCATCCAGAATAGCCTTCTCTCGCATTTTCATTTCAGTCAATCTCCCCTCATGCTGCTTCTGCACTTCCCTCATCCTAAACAAATACTGATTCTCGTATTTCTTCTACATTTCCTGCTTGATGCTGAACTACAACTATTTCTTGAGCTGCTATTTCTCCTCATTAAATTTCATTCGCAACTTTATTTCGTGCTCATATAACGAGTCCGGCACTTTGGCTATACTTGAACTTGGAATCAACTTCCAATAATCGATTTTTGCCTTGTATTACTTGTCGATTATATCCAATTTTTTTGACAGAGGCTAGTCGAAGTCCGTCTGTGTTTGACGCTCTTTTGCCTACACACACCGAATATTGGCAAATTCTTCGACTAGACGATATAAAAAGGATTTCTCTTGTGCAGGTTTGCCGAGATTAATTATCTCTGATAGTTCATTGTAGCGCAAACAATCTTCCTATTCAAGGTTGCACTCGGCCATCAAAATGGAGAGAGCATACTATTTCTGATTGAGAAAAAGATGTTCGACGATGATTGACTCCAGAAATTTGTTTTTGAGGTAAAATGGGGCATCATTTTACGCGATGTTTGCATTGAGATTAGGAGCAGGAGCTGGTTTTTGTAATTTTTAAAGAAGATTGGCTCTCAGAGAAGTCTTGAGTTTCGATAGCAGTCCCGACTCCTTGAAATTGTCGTAGAGTTTTTGACGAAAAAGCATTGAGTCAGTGAGTTAGGACATCACGACTATTTATAAATTCAAATAAGACCTTTTTTGTGAAATGCATAACGAATAATACCGAGTCCCTCCATTTGAAGCAAAACAGCCTCAAACTTAAACATGTAAAAAGAACCTTGAAATTTACTCTCAGAAGATATTATAAACTCTGCTCTCATAATAATGTTTTTTTAGCGATCAGAAAATATAATTTAATTAATTAAAAAAAATTGATAACAAAAAAATGCTTTTAATTGGAACAGGAAAGCATTTATCCCTTTAAAATTTATTGAGATTTGTCTGAAAACATTGAAACCTTGATATAATCGCTGAAAATGATAGGATTATCAACCCTTGCACGGAAAATAGGAACTGATCGATAAGTATTTTTTTATTAATAAAAAACAATTCATACAATAACATTATGGCCGGGCTAAAAGCTTAAAGGCATAGTACACAATATGATACAAACAAAAATATTTAAAAAGCATGACTTCATCTTAACTTAATTTTTAAATTATGAAATAATTGGGACTGTTAATCACTCACACTTGCTTTACTCTTTTGAGCTTCTCAACTGGGAAACCATCATTTTTCAAGTCAGCATAGATAGAATCATACAAAGTTTGAGAAATGACAGATTATCTTGAAAGAATCCACAAGTAAGCATAGTTAGGGCTGCTGATAACTACATGAGTGTAGTCCTTGTCCAATCTCACGATCCAGTAGTTGGCCTTAATATCCAAGGTCGTCGAGAACTCCACTTTAAGTTTAGCGTTAGTGTGTAAGGTATCAGCTGGGTCTGGGTAAGCCTTCCCAACGCTTTCGTGCTTAACATCATTCTTGTAGCAGGCGTTGTCAACTTTCACAGTTTTGTCAGCATTGAGAGAGTAAGTGGCTGTGCTTCGCTCGCAATTTCTTTAAAAGATATTAGGAATTGCTGCTTGTTCATACCATACCCCAAAATATTTAACTAAGTCCACATAATCCACAGTCTTTGGAGGGTCTTTTGTCAAATTTGAAATAGCTTCGGCATTTGAAAGGAGCAAAACAGTGGTGAGTGTAACTAAAGTGGCAGCAAAGGCAATGATGTTTTTATCCATCAGAAAATAAATATTATAATAATCACTATTAAAAATCACGTTTTTAAGGATCATCAAATATTATAATAAATCCTATTTGTTAATAAAAATTGAAGTTGCTAATTTTAAATTTAAACTGAAAATTATTGATAGTAGGAGGAGACTTCCTTCAAGCTGTCTTATAAAATGGTAGGAGGAGAAATCAGATGATTTAATATTGCATCCATTTTTAAATATGAAATATTTGGGATATTTATCAATCAAATTTGTTTTGTTCTTCTCAGCTTTTACACTGGGAAACCATCATTTTTCAGGTCAGCGTAGATTGAGTCATACAAACTTTGAGCCATAATTGACTCTCTTGAAAGAATCCACAGGTAAGCATAGTTAGGGCTGCTGATAACGGCATAAGTGTAATCCTTGTCTAGTCTCACTATCCAGTAGTTGGCCTTCACGTCCAAGGTAGTAGAGAACTCCACTTTAAGTTTGGCGTTTGTGTGCAAAGTATCAGCTGGGTCTGGGTAAGCCTTTCCAACACTCTCATGCTTAACACCATTTCTATAGCAGACATTGTCCACTCTCACAGTTTTTTTGTCAGTATTAAGAGAGTAAGTGGCTTTAGTTCTTTCACAATCTCTTTAGAAATAATAAGGAATGACTGCCTGCTCATACCATCCTCCCAAGTACCGAGCAATATCAACATAATCGACAGTCTTTGGTGGATCTTTTGTTAGATTTGAAATATCCTAGACACTTGTCAGGAGAAGAACTGAAGCAAAAGCAGCAACAATCACAGCAAAAGCAAGAATATTCTTAGTCATTATGGAATATTATAAAAGGGTATCGAATTCATTTATACCTCGCGATCAGAAAATAAAATATAATATAAATTAATTTTTAGGCGAATTAATAAAAATATTAAAGCTTTAATTATAAATTCAAACAGCAAACCATGTATCCCTCGAAGAGAGTTCTTTCCATCTCTCTCTTGTAACATTGGTCTAAACCTTTCAAAGGTTCATCCATGTAACAATTGATAATAAAAATTATTGTTATGCAATGAGCATATATTTTCACAGAAGATCAAAGGCTTGCTCCACGTCCAAGTCAAAATTGAGCTTTAAATAGATGTCGTGCAAATTTAAACTGAGCTCACCCTCGAACTCGCAGTGCTCTTGTAGTTCGCTTATAAAATCAGCAGATCCCTCGAAAAATTGACCTAAAGTTTATTTTATTCCAAAACCCTTGATTGTTGAGATGGAATCATATGGTTTCGGGAAACTATCGATATCCTGATTGAAGGTAGATTTCAGTGCTTCTCCTAAGGTACTAAACTATGCGGACAGTCGTAGTTACTCAAACAACAGAGCAAATAGCAGGTTGATAGGAGGATTTTCACCGTTGTTTATCAAGTTATCTCCCATAATTTATTTGAGTTTGTGAAGAGTCACACTATCGATATCCAACTCCATCAAAATCTACCCGCTACTGTTTGCGTAGTTGAACGTCTCTTTAAGTAGATCCTTAATCGCTGAGCTGAGTTTAGCCTTGAACCTTAGACTGCATTCTGGCGAGATGGCTTGAATAACTTCATTGAAGAAGCTGATAATAGCATCGACGAAAGGATTGTCGACTTCGACAACCAAGTAGATGTATCCATTGCTATATTTAGCGTACACTTTCAGCAAATTAAAGACTTGCTACAACTAGGCTGCCAATTCCTTTCCGAAAGCAATTGCCTCATGAAGCAGACTCTGCAATTTCTGTGCGATGGAGGAACCCTTCTCTTCGCTTTTGCACTTGAATTTCAGCAAGAAAAACACTTGATGAGGGGGATGACCCAACGCTGTATAACTTTTAAATTACCATGTGTGATCTATTTTATCTTAACTTCCTGAAGGGGTTTATCCACTCCAATCTCAATTCCAATCGAATGCTGGTGCTCAAGACCTGCTTATTCATTGCTTGCCTATCTAAAACAATAAGTACCACTAATCTCAAGTAGCTTTGCTTTACACTAGGGCCCGCAGCACCCGGAGCAGAAACTGATAGATATTTATTCACAAATTTAGCAGCCTCAAATTTGGCTATTACCGCTTCTATGACAGCGGATGACTAAAATTTGAGGGAATGAGCGTGGTAGAGAAGGGAGAAATCACTCAAGTTCATCTTGTTTTCATGGGCATGAGAGAAGGCCTGAATAAACGAAGCAATACCTTTAGGGTGATCTAACTGTGGTTGAACAGGCTTCCAGCATAGGGTGTGGCTTAAAGGTCAGCACGTGAAATGAAGCCATCGGCATTTGTATCTATTTCCTTAAAGATGTGTGCTAAATCTGGTTGGCTGGCACTCATGGATAATATCTTATGATATGTTATATTAAACTACAATTTAACCTCAGAATCAAATCATAAATGCACTATTACTACTTCTGTCGTTTCGTACGCAAATCCTTTAAACCCTTCTTCCAGATAGTAACGAAATCGTAGAGGCAGATAATTAACACTCAGATAGATATATAGTTATCATATAGGAATGAAAAAATAGATGAGGCCGGCGACCAGCAACATTGCAATTACGATAGTCACCACCAAACATATATACTTCTTCTTACTCTTCTTCTGGTAACCTATTGCACCCTGTAGCTCTTAGTTGGCCACTACTACATTATTGTGTGCCTATTCCATATGCTAATTGAGCTGCTCTACTAATTCATGCTGCTATCCTCCAACCAGTTCTGCCATCTCGTTTATTATCCTATTAATAATTAAATTCTTCTGCTCCAATTCACGCAGTAACTGCCCGCGTTCCGCCAGTATCTCTTGCTCCATTTTAATCTAGTCCATCATATCATCACTCTCCATCATTGAACTACCATTTTCCTTGTTTTCCTGAGGTATTGGACGCATTATCATCGAATCTTTGTCCGGTCCAATCCTACTCTTCCAATTCGCAATTCCAGATCGACGAATAAGCGACCCTGCTACGGATGATCTGCTGGCAAACTCCTCCATGATGCGTTTGTTTCTCTCGATTTCCCTGCCAGTCTGGATCCATAGCTCCTTTATTTTATTCTTAGACTGAGGGTCAGTATAGTCTTTAGAGAGACTTGCGATTATATCGCGAAGATCCTTGATTTAAGTCTAAGTTGAATAAGATGGTACTTCAACGAAGGAAGTTTGTTCGCGGATCGCGCGGCGAATATCACTTTCGAGTTCATTGCGACAATGTTTTTGCAGTTAATTATTTTTATTTCTGAGGGTCATGACTCTCAGTTCGCATTATTCGAAGCGACGCTTGTACTCCTTGTTCTGCTTTTTGTTACCAGCATTGAGCAACCCCTCGTCTAAATTGGTCATAATAAATCTATAAAGAACTATGATTCAGAATAGAATGGATAGTTGCAAGATAATGCTAAATATGAATGAGTGATGATATTACATATTAATAGATAACTTTTGATTTATTGCAACTAGACAGGATCAATGCTCAATCAGCTTGAGAGCAAGAGTTTATTTTTACAGACAGTCTCCAGTTTATTTGATTATTACGGGTACGAGCAGTAATTGTTTACCAGATAGTTGCTTACCGTTCAACTATATTTGCACTCGCTAAGCCACTTATATTTCCCTTTTTGGACTAATTGACTGCAGCTTAAACTCAAATTAAACTGGTATCACTCGCTTGTACTCCTCAAATGATTCAAACGTATTTTTCACGAGATTTAGGTTTATTTTATTCAAACCGCCAACAGAATCAAGCAGACATAGAACACTCTCGCTCATCAGCATATCTTTAGGCTTGTTAAGAGATTTTTCAATTTTGAGAATGATGAAGTTATCACCCACATTCTCAATATATTCGTCTTCCTTCTTCAATTGCTGGATGTTATAAGTTTCAGCTTCGCTCAGCCTAAAGCAGAATACTCTTGCGCAATGAGATGCACTCTTAATAAGACCCCACATTGGTCCTTCGGATGTGGTGGTGATAACATTTCTATAGCCCAGAATAAACTGAGGCTGTGATTGAGAATTATTGGCGGCTAATGCAGGCGGTAGAGAGGGAGTGGGTAGCACCAAATAATAGCTGTGACTTTAGTTTCCTGTTTCCATATAAATATTATTAAAGAGGCCTATGTCTGGATATTTTGGTGTTGGTGTTGTCGAGCCGTCCTCAGCCACAGATGATCAATCAATATGTATGCGAACATTTCCATAAATTATTTTATGATTTTTGGCTATCAATGATAAATGATATGGATTACAAACGCTTAATTTATTAGCTCTCATTAATTTTTTATTAAATTAGAAATATCTTATGTCCAAAGCCACCAGCCAAGGAAAAAGTTTTGATCCCACCAAGTATGTCAAGGCAGGTCTTGATGCAGAGACAGTCTCTAGACTCAAGGAAGTCTTCGATGTCTTCGACTATGATGGCAGCGGTGCAATCTCAACTGAAGAATTGATCAACACCATCACCGCCCTCAACATGCAATCACAAGCTCAACAAGTCCTTGCCATCGTCAGCGCCTCCGGACACAGTGGAGATATTGACTTTGCTGCCTTCCTTGAAATCTTTGGCTTCGGAAGTGAAAATACCAGCGAGACCACCCTCGCTACTGTCTTTGAAGCCTTTGACACCACAGGCAGTGGAGCTTTCGGAGCTGAGGAGTTCTAAAAGGTTGCCGCCAGTGTAAACGAGCACTTCTCCACGGCTGAGGTTGATCAGATGATTGAATATGCCGACAAGGACCACGACGGAGCTATCAACTTTGATGAATTCGTGAGAGTAGTGACCCAGGTCTACCCCAAAGTTTGATCTCTGCATGGATTATATCCATTTCTTATCGAATATTAACAATTTCTCATCCTTTATTTATGATTTAATGCTGGGAACATCATAAACTCAATCATGCAGCTGATATCGCTATTTATGTTTTTGCACAGTTCTATTGAACCATCTTTGTTGACAGTGATTGCTTAAGTTTTTAAAGAGATTAGCTTTATGTTCTGAAGTGGTAAGTCATAAATAGTACAATTGCAGTAGATGGCCGCACCCGAGTAGAAAGAGACAGTTTTCAACAACCTCCGCGCCCTCATTCAAAAAGAAGTCAACAACGTGATCAAGATACATCTTGACAGCAAGAACTATAACGTAAACGACGCGCAGTTGTGGACAAATCTCATCTGTGACGATGTAATCTCCTCATAAATTAGATTCTTAAGATAATCACAAACTTCAATAAGAACTTCAAGTTCATCACCAACTGTATCATAATGCAAAAAGCTGATTGCGGACTCAACATATCAGGCTCTTGTTTTTGGGATAACGAAGTTGATGGTACAGTGACTGTAAAATGGGACTCTCCCTCTCTGATTTGTATTGTCAACGTGTTCGGCTGCGCTCTGTGATTCAAATTAACTATTCTTTTAATTCATCAATATTCTTCTCCCAAATTATTTGACTAACAGTTTAATGATAAATAAAAGCATACCGAATCACTTGACATATTTTAATGAACTATCCTTGGTGTGAGATAATTATTTTTAACTGTCAGCGAGAGCTTTTTTCAGTTTGAGTTTATGAGATTAGAAGGTCATCTCCTCTCTCGATAAGGCTATTTTTATTTTGCCGGATATTTGCTTTAAAAATTTGCTGATGCGTCTGATTGGTTTTTTAAAATAACCGCCTAAGTATACAAGAATGCAATAGAGGATAAATACTATAAAGCTAAGGTCGAAGATGGTCATTTATAGGTCACTGTCTGCTCTTGGCACAAACCGAATACCCGCATTTTAATGTTCTATTGATTCATCAGATTTATTTGATTAGTATATGGTTTTACCTTCGCCTCTCTCTGAATCGGAGTCCTACATCTTTGCAGCTTTTAGTTATTTAGTGAGTCTGCCAACCATTTCATCATAGATTTGCGTGTATTTTCCTTCCAGAAGCAAATTAACTCTAAGATAGCCTCAAAAATACTCTCTTTTGTGTTTTCTTTCATCTTAGCAGTCTTCAATATACGTATTGAGCTATTCCCCAGGTTCCTCTTTTGCGAGCTTCCTCAATGAGGCAATGATATAATTCATCTCTGATTACTAAAGTTCTTTAAAAGCGTCTCTACTTGTGCCTAAGAAGTGATCCTTCTTTAAAATATCGAAATAATAGTTTGGCTTCTTTCCGTCCTTCCTCCTGAGGTCCTGCAGGACTTTTTCTTTGGATAATATTTCCATAGGCAATCTACTAAATAATTAAAAACATATGAATTGAGCAATTCAATCAAGCAGATAGATTATTTTACATTATATCCATATTGGTCAACAATTTTTATTAACAAACATCTATATTAATCGGACACATCAGACATATGAAAATTGGCTGTTTGAAGTTGAAGGACAGCATTTATATATTTGCCTTTAAGTGACTCATTGTCTCCGGTTCTATCATCGTATTCATATAATACACCATATGGACACTTCTTAAACCTGGGAAAACAGCACCAACATCAAACCCAAACCAGTCGTAAACTACGGCTTGATGAATAGCCCTTCCGCTGCCTGTAGTCTGCAAGTACACGAACTATATCCCACTTAGCCCATTAAAAATGGAGAAACGATCATCTTTGTCACTCTCACAACCTTCGATGGCGAACTAGTCCTTCTCCGAAACTGTCAAGAAACAGGTAAAATTTACAGCGGCGAGTATCCTTTCTCGGAATATGCCAAAATCCAGACTCACTATCCTATCGTACAGTGCTGGCTTTAGCTTCATTATGTGCCGCTTGTGAGCGAGGACCATGTCATAGGTTTTCTGGCTGATATTTTCGGGAATATCTATCACGTCGACTTTAGTTCAATCCCTGCACAGCTAAAAAAGTTTGGAATACCTCAGCGTGTCAGATACTAAACTCTCTATTTCAATGCGGATATTCCTTATCCTGACTAGCCTGAACAACTTTACCGATAGTATCCTCTACTATTAAGGAAAAGAGAAAGCAACCTGTTAACATTTAATTTGAGAGGGCAACTACTCCTGTTAAATCTCAGTCTAAGTAAATCACTCTTGCGAGCCGCTAGCGTCACTCCTGAAAAGATTAGTTTTGATGAGGAGGGACTGGCTGCAGCCTGCAATACCACTAACTGTAATTTAGGTGACGTGATAGTGATCGCAACAAACAACAAGCGAATTCCTTACGTATTTGTAAACTGTTAAAGTATTCAAGATTTCAACCTTAGCAGGCACTTGCAAAACAAGTACTATAATGAGTGGTAGGAGGAGGCAAAGGAAATCACATGGTGCAGTTTTGACCCAGTCACTAACCTCATTGCAGTCTGCCTCATTACGCAATAGCTTTAGTTGTTTTAAATTCAAGAAGTACGCGACAGTGGTGACACCTATCACGTTTGTCATCGCAAATTTCGTTTCCATGTGAATGGAGGTATCAATTCGGGGATGAATAAATAAAACATGATTGAACACATGCATGCGAGGAGAGGAATGCTTGCTTTGGTGTCGTGCAAATAGTACATTATAGTGGATTTGGCAACAAGAGAGGTTAAAAAGCGGGGGAAAAGTGGATCTTTGGATAAGCTAAAATGGACACAAGTGGTCGATCAGAATAATTTTAATATTTGCATACTGCTGTTAAAGGGGTATAACCATTATAACCCCGAACAATCCAAAATTGGCAGGCCGAATATTCATTTCAAAGTGTGCGACCTTAGCAAGAAGTCATGATGATATTAGTAATATTGATATGCACCTAATTTAATGCTTTAAAACATGCTATTATCTCCCAAAGATTACATTTTATTATTTTAAAAGGCGCATCCTTCAGTATTCGCTCAAGGTAGTCTCAAACAATACTGATAACACTGAATGTCATTCTTTGCGAATGTGATAATGTGGTATTGGTGATAATGGGCTATTGACATCATCCGAAGAGATCAAGGTTGAAGTCCTCATCCTCAGCTGGGGGAGCAGGCTCGGGCTCTTTTTTCTTGGGTTCTTCCTTCTTCTTCTCATCCTTCTTAGGCTCTTCCTTTTTCTTGTCATCCTTCTTACCTTCTTCCTTCTTGTGCTCTTCCTTCTTGCCTGCACCTGCTGGAGCGCCAATAGCTACTTTGGAGAGTCCCTTGCTAATGACCTAAATATATTAAGCAATACTTAATCGACTTTTTTGCCACCAAGCGATTTCAAGACGGCATCCACCTGATGCTCGTCAAAGGGCTTGCCAGTGGCCTTGAGGATGGCAACGATGGAGTCCTTTGCTAAATGATATCAAAGTTACTGGGGGCCTTGCCTGAGAGACTGGACAATGCGAGTGCCGATAGGTATTGCATGGATGGTAAAATATAAATATTAATAATATAAATTCCAATTAATGATTATTTAATCATCTTCTTCGTGTACTCTGCTTTTTTTGTCATTATAAGGATTACTAATCAATCACTTCACGTTCATGTAGAAATCCTGCTTGGCTCCACGGGTTTTCAGGTATTCGGCTTACTACTGCTGGTATTGTAGTCGGGCGCGACGCTATGCCTCCTATCGCTGCTTGCGTTCGAGATCCAGCTGCTGGTTGAATTCTGTCACATTTTGGTGGATGTTTGACTTCGTCTTTTGGAAGTTATCTTCGAGCATGCCGCGCATGCGGTTGAGTTCCAGCGTCTGGTTGGAGTACATATTATTCTCTAACTTCTCCTGAGCCTCTCGCTGACGTTTCTCCTCAATCTGCTAATCAAGCCACTGCTTCTGCTTATTCTTGAAAAACTCCTTACGCGCATCGTACTCTAACTAACCAAATGCATACTCAAGTCTTCACCCTCGAACTCTCTGCATCCCGAACTTTCGATATTCTGCGTTTAATTGGGGAACTCTCGAAAATATGTTTCCTTAGTGCGCTTCATAAGTTACAATTTAATTAATTATTTAGCATTGTTCTTTTTGCAATGAGATTTATAGGGAATTTATGAAGATAAATAGATTGAAGCAGAATAAATAAGTCAGAAAAAATCGTTATGAGGACTGCATTGGTCAGGTATTGTAAGCCAGGGCGAAAGAGCTGCAACCTAGAGTTTTAAGCGGCAGGTAGGAAACTTCATTTTTATGTCATCTGGATAACAAGGAGAAGCCTGTCTTTTTTCAACTGATTTATTTGATTTATTCTGCCGAGCAGTTCGTAATTATTCTGAAAACTTATTCGAGCTTATAAAATACGGCTTAAAAGATTTGGCTAAAGAGTTTTGATTTGATTATTCAGCAACTTAAATGGCATTATCAGAATGGTCAGTTTAAAAAGGCGTGGTTTTTAGGTTTTAAAATTTGAATTTGCCAAGTATATGATTGATTTCATGTGATTGCTCGTGTCTATGATTCAGTGAGACTGATTTAAGCTTTTATTGAAAGGGGATTGCTGGCGATTTGAACTCGAGCATTGTTGATTGTCTTTATTTTTTGGCATGATTGGCCGGATCCTCTTACCACTTGAGTTAAAGTTGATCATTAGACTCATAGAATGCTCGGGAAGTTATACAATTACTCTTGTATTTTTTATTAAATTCGGCTACTTTGTCATTTTCTTGAGAGTCAAAGGAAGGTCGATGGATGTGACTGTGTCTCTCCTGTGTTTTTATTCGAAAGCAGACAACCTAATCTTATTTGTAAACAGTGGGTGTTTTACTTGGAACGACTTGCCGATTTCTTTCCTTTTTAATATTTGAGTGATTAGGTTGTTTGTTGCCGACAGATTCATATTTTGTTGTTCTCCATTTTTGATCATTATTCTTGAATTTTAATAGTTTGTTGAGAGTGAGCATCAATTTGCTAAGATCTAGCTTATAATGTTCTGGACCGAATTGAGAGTATTTGCGGGTCGATGAATTTACACTTTTGGAGTATTGTCTTCCTGCTGCGGGGAGCATACTAATTTATATTATTATAATACAACCTCTAAATATTAGATTCATAAATATTAGAACAAGCATCGGACCTTATTCCGATATAATCCAGTAATTAAGGTTTGATTAAACTGAAGAAGAAGGTAGATCTTCAAGTGCTAGGTATTTCACAATAAAAATTATTCATATTTTTATAGTAATGTTATAAAATTAATATTTTGAGATCGATGGGGCAAACTGAGCCAAAGCCAATAATAAAATAAGGGTGGACCTAAAAATTTGGAAGAGTCTAAGTCATAATCCCCGAAGAAAACCACTCTCTCAAAGAGTTTAGGGTCAGCATCGAGCTGTAGAGCAGCAAGATCAATTTCTCTAGTTGGTAAACGCTAATCAAATAGTTCCAAACAGATAAATAGATAAATGAATATTTAGTGATTCCTTCTCACTGGGAGTAGGGCAATTGCGTCCTTTGCAACAATACAACTCGAAGCAATCCCCTAAAAGTAAATTCTTCCTTATTGAGATTTTCTACCCCTTCTTCAGCTGTTCGCTGAGCCAAGAGATCAAAAGCCGCAGGGAGATCAGCAAGTATTTTACGGAGAACTAACTTTGGTATTTGTTCTTTGTGATGTTGAAAGTAAGCGCTTATTTCGAGGAGAAAGGTTCCTATTTAGGGAACGTTCACCCGACGAATGTGATCCTTCATCAATCCAAAATTTACGTCTTTGCGACCATCTCCTCCCCAAATGAACCCCTTAACTTAGAAAGGATTAAGGAGTCCAAGTACGAAGATACTTTTATCGGTAAGAATACATTGATACAGCTCCAGAATAAACCAGCCTAATCGGAGAGGAGTTCCATTAAATGGAGGAACACCTAGATCAGAATAAAATTGATAGCTTTAACATAGGATTAGTGATGCTATCAGCTATGACCTTCAAAGACTGGTATTATGTCTACAATCGCGGATAATTCTCAATCAACACCAGCACACTTGCTTCAAATATTGAGTTTCTCAATCAATAGTAGAAATATAGTCCAGTGCTACGCAACTGGGTGACAAGTATGCTCGCCGTTGACCCCTCCTCGCGAAAGACTCCTCACTATTATTTTTCTATTCTGCACAGATTTTAGAAAGCGATTCTGTAGTTGTAAAATTTTGCAACTGAAAAGTTGATAAATTTTGAATCTCAACCATCGATGGTGGGTTCCTGCTAACAAAATTAACCGAAGGTCAAGTTTATATCTCTGTCAAAGAAAAAGAAGAGCCCATCACCGAAGCAGAACAATGAATCCGGCAAAGTATAAGAATCATCTGTTCCAACGACATTGGCTCGGAAACTGTTTTCGTAAAAGGATATGAGTCACTTGAAGGACTGATTTATCGATGTTCAGCGTCGATATATTATTCTCACTATAATTGAATTGTATTTGCAATATCACATCTAATTATTAATCTATCATCTATCTAACCTGAGTTTAAAAAGAAAGCAGGGGGAACATTAGAAAACTGCAGGGATTTACTTGTCAGGACGCAGATTTATCCCAATATATCGCTTATAACAACTAGTACAGGCAACTTACAAACGAGGAATATCAGCCCGACAGTCAGGGCAGTTTTTATTTATTTTCATCCATGCGGACCAGACAATTGGTGTGGAATTGATGTCCGCAGCTTGTACGAACGTTGGTTTTCCTTTACAGGCAAATTGGATCCTTGCAGAAATGTCTTCCAATGATTACTACGGCTAATTTTATTTTATTCCTCTGCTTGCTCAGTTGATTCTAATTTTCCTAAGTTTTAGTGAGATCCATATGATTCTGATGGTGGTCTTTCTTGTCTGTTATGTTACTCATGTTAGTTTGGTCTTGGTTCTGTTTACGAATGGTTAGATCCACCTCGTTGTTCTCTCTACTATCTCCTTTCTTGAGCTTACTGGTAGTTCCGATAACAGTCAACAATGGGTTTAAGAGATGCATAAAGGCATGTTGGGAGTAGATAACGGAAACATAAATAGATAACAGCTCCTCCAACAGCAATAATTAGCCACAGGAGGCCCTAGAGAAGACTCATCATTTTATTATAGTCTAATTAATAATATTTTCAAGTATCATTATAATTGCCTCTTGTTCATTTACTTCCCTTTTGTTCGCACAATTTATATAAGATCTGTGATGTACACCTATATTGAGAAAACCGCTCTATTATTACCAAATATTATAGAGACAAATATCACATGATCCACCACGATGAACCCAAGGACAAATAATAATATGAGGAGCTGCACTATTTTATCAGAAGATAGGCCGTTATACAGCTACTAAGGAAGAAGGGAATCAAATACTTCTTTCCCATACAGTATGAAACATTTGATGCCATCAATTATGGCAGCGATATCGTCGGCAGAGATCGCACTGGCTCAGGGAAGACACTTGCATATTCCCTCCCCATTTTGGAGAGATTACGCGACCAACAGTTACTGAATCAATCCAAAGCCAATCCCAAATTCTTAATCATTCTTCCCACGAGGTAATATCACTAGTAAATTAGGGAACTAGCCATTCAGGTCACAAATGAAATAGATAGTTTGAAGATTCACCCGAAATAATTTAGAATTCTAACCGTGTATGGCGGCAGTCCTATGCACCAACAGATGGACTTTATCCGTGGCGGAGTAGATATTATTTCCGCAACTCCTGGCAGACTAATCGATATCCTCTCTCGGAAGGGCATCAATCTGCAGTAACTTCAGAGTGTTTGCTTGGACGAGGCAGATGAAATGCTGAAGCTGGGATTTCAAGAAGATGTGGAGCAAATCCTATAATTTATCAACAAAGATTGCCCACGCAAAATCCAAAAGATGCTCTTCTCGGCAACCATTCCGAGGTGGGTCCTCGATCTATCCAATAAGTTCATGAGCCGAAGCCGCAAGACTGTCGATCTCATCAAGAATTTCGAAATTAAAACATCTACTACAATTGAGCATCTCTGTTTGTGTATTAGTAAAGAACGCAGAACTATAAATTAAACCCTTTGCAACCTTGTAACAATATATGCTGGAGCATCGGGAAGTGTTATCATCTTCTGCGAAACAAAAAAATAAGCGAACGAGCTCTACTCTTCCCTGACGATGAAGCAAGTCAAGAATATCCTTCATGGAGATATTTCTCAAGGCATGAGGGAGGAAACCTTCAAGAACTTCAAGAATGGAATCGTGAAGTGCCTGATTGCCACGAATGTTGCCGCCAGAGGACTGGATATTCCTTCTGTGGACCTGATTATTCAGTTATAGCCTCCGAAAAGAGTTGATGACTATGTTCACAGGGCAGGTCGAACTGGCAGGGCTGGCAAAAATGGAGTGTGTGTGACCTTTTATAACCAGAGGGAAAGCTATCTCATGTCATAAATTTAAAAAATGGCCAATATTCGCTTTAGACACATTGCCTAGCCCAAAAACCATGATGTAATCAAGGCAAGGTCCAAAGACATTATCGACAGAATCAGAAACGTTGACGAAGGAGTAGTCGAGTATTTTTAGGACGCAGCCAAAGAGCTCATTGCTGAGATGGGCGCAGAAAAAGCTTTATCCCTCGCCATAGCCGAAATATCTGGTGTAAAGACGAAGGTGCAATAGTGTTCAATCCAAACCAAGGCTCCAGGTTTTATCACCTACATCTTTTCGACTGAAGGCTAAAGTTTAAACAGAAAGGACTTGCTTTAATTTTTCAGTAGCAGGATAGATCGGTTCGGCGAAGAAGACCTCTACCATATAAATGTTCTTAGTAATAAGTCAATTGTCTTTGATGTGCGTGAGAACATTAAGAAGAAACTGCAGTCAATCATCGTCTAGCTGTAAAAAAAGTAAAACTTTTTAGAGTCGATATTCAGATTGAGGATGGTGACCAACGAGTAGATGCTCAAAAACTTTTAGAAGGAGGAGGTAGAATTTACGAATGAGTAGTATGAAAATGCAATTTACAATCGAAGTAATTTGGAAGTGGTGGTCAAGGGTTTTGGAAGGGAGGTTGAGGAGGATATTATATTCAAACTGTTTAAGAGTAATAGTGTAAAGATAGTGCAGGTGCATATGCTCAGGGATGACAGGGGATGCAACAAAGGATTGGCTTTTGTGTTGTGTCTCAACGCAAAGGAAAGAGAGTCAGCTCTGGAATTCAATAGCAAACTCACTCTGGAGGGGAGGCTCCTCGCCATTGAAATTCCCAAAAAGAGGTGATGCTTTATAATATGCTGTAATCCACTATTATCAGAGTATAAAATAACTCGAATGTTAAACAACAAAAACTGACAAAAACAGTGGTATTTTTAACTGATGGGATCAGTGCCATCGGCCAGACCAATCAGACTGGGTCTAAATCCAAAAAACTATGTCAAAGATTAATATTACTGAACGATTATAAAATCAGTAATATCGCATAGCAATTTCCGTCTATTAAATGGATCTGCATTTCTATGATTTGGGCAATACCAACAAGTTGATGATGATGTCAGATTGCTAAATAAATGAAGATGGGCGTGAAAGATAATATAAATTATCATCACTCAATGAGTTTTTTTAGTTTGGCAACCTCCGCCCTCAAATTGCGTAGGCCTTGCAGATGCATCTTCATGGAAGTTGACTCAATGCGCTTGGAAGTCAGACAATGTGCGACTGCACAATGTGTCAAATAATGATCGAGGATGATCATCAATATTTTTTGAAAACCAAGGGCTTGACTCTCCTCAAAGATTTTGGTCATTTGACTGAAGCGTATGTAGTTTTTAAAGTTAATACGGAACCCACTCAACCAATTGTAGAATTATTCCTTGGTATCTGGAATGTTCAGTGCCAGTAAAGCATGTTCAATGAGGTTATCATAGTAATGAACCTCAAGAGTATTCTTGAAAAAGATCCTTAGCACATTGGAAGCCACGTTCCTGCTTTATTTTTGAGCTATCTTCTTGTTCTAAACCTCCTTTTTCACTATTTGCGGTCTTCTAGTAGACTTTTCAGGGATATTGGCATCATTGTTGGGGTTTTTTGTCTGTAGCACAATGATGTCGTTGATTCTACTGTTGAACTCTTGAGATTAAAGGGATTGGATGGAGGAAGTGGTTTATGGTTCAGCATCAAGATTAAAAAAAACAGCCAGATTTAAGGGGGTTATATAAAAATTAGACTCTTCTAGACAAGGGTTGGGCATGCTACAGTAAGCAAACTGATAGCAGTTTGGGAATATGTATGGTTGCTGCATATAGGCTTTCATTTGCTTGAACTATTCTAATCTGATCTATTATTATAAGATATTAAACTCCACCCTTTGATTTCTAAAGGAACCAGCAGTTCTCATCTTACCGAACTGTAGTCTGTGTTCCGTTTCTGAGTATCTGATGTGAAATGCCTTGAAAAAGAGCATCAGGATTGTGAAACGATGCGGGAAGGTGTTGAAACAAGAATTTTGGATTCTGATTAAGTTTTTAGTTTGTTGAGTGACAGCTTTTAAAATATGATTGTTTATTGGAAAGGCAATAGGCTCTTGCAAATAAATATGCAGTATCAAATATCACCTGCAAGATTTACCATCATTTTTCCTCCCTTATTTTTGTGCTTCATTCTTTCAACTTTTCGTAAATAAAAACATGTTAATGATCCTCAAGACACCTTCCTTGATCTGCTGAGCAAATCTACCCTCCTCCCTCTTAAAATCAATAGTTTTTTTTGTTATCTGATATTCAAAACCAAATATTTTAAAAAAATCAAAACAAAGGGTAGAAAACGTTCATTCCAGGAGAGCAGCACACGAGTCGACTTTCAACTGAATGAAACCATTTTACTTTATAGTTTTGAAATTCTTGTGAACTGAATATGATCGCAAACTGCCGAAAAAGCTGAATGATAAATCTGATTATTTTGATAAGATCAGTTAAGGGGTATCATGGTGTAGCATGTCATTATCTTATCAGTGTGCGCATTATGTTTTTAAAGATTAACGAATCTTTCATATTATTCAGATACGCAAGGGCAAAACTCCATTTGAATATTGACCAAATTCTGCATAAAAAATACAGTATACAGAGATCAAGGATCGTAATCTTCGATTAATTAGTCAAAATTTTGCTACTGCTCGCGACTTCTCTTCAAAGCATTAATGTGGTAAATATTTGCGTAGCGAAGGCGTAAATCTCCTATTAGATTTGCACCCTGCCCACTCATCAAAGATCGATGCCCAGCAGAATCTTGCATCTTCTACAACATGAAAATTATTCTCTATTCTGCGGAAAGATCCTCTCCAACTTCTGAAGAAATTGAAGCTAAAATCGAATAAAAACCTTATTGATTGAGGGAGACTTCGCCCATAAGTTTACGAGCTTACGAACTGCCTTTTGCATATTGCTGGAAGAGCTGGTGAAGATGAGCTTTGCTGAGAAAAGCTGGAAAAATATCGAAATCATAAAGCAGATGGGTGAGTTGTTCGAAAGTCAGCCATCGTTTCCCAGTGGAATAGTGGTTGAAGATACGCTCCAACTGTTTTTCAACTTGACAAAGGATAGTTATAGCTACGTCTTGATGCGTCTTTTCTTATTTATTACTCTTCTATTTTCCCTCTTGATTGTCAATCAGGTACTGGAAAAGTCCTTCACTTGGGATGTTTAGCTTCTTAGAAGCTAATCCTAAAAGCTGAAGAAAATGAGGAAACTCTATCTTACCTGAAGGAGATGTGCGGCACAAATCCGCTATCTTAAGGTCCAACCATGTTTGGGAAAGAGGAGCCATTAAACTGAGGTTTTGAAAGTATTTTTTAATCTTGATGCTTTTGAGAGTGCGGGTATTGGCCACTTCCCCGTGACTGCATAATTTGGCGAAGATTTCTCTCAACTTTTTTGCATTTTATTGACCCTCATTCAATTAAAGCATCTCCTTCACTGTTCCGATATCCTCTCGCCGCTAAGGTTTGGAGCTGAAGTAGGCTGAATTGTCCTGAGGATATGTAGGACGGGGACACTACAAGCTATCTCCTAATCTCTGATGAAAGTAACTAACTTAAGTCTATATCCGTGTTGGCGGTCGCTTAAAGAAAGACACCATAATGGCATTCTATTTTAGGGTTTGATCAACCATTTTCCGAAATCCTTCTGAAAGTTACATATACTGCAGCAACCGTATTATTTTCTCCTCCTGCGACCCCTCCGCCTCTTCAGTCTTGCGCCAATTGAGTTCAGCCACACACACCAGTAGTCTCTTTAAATCATCCAAACAGTATTTCCTCGAGTCTTCCTTTTTTCTGAGTAAAGAGAAGAAGATTAGGTATGCCAAGGCTTTATAGATCAATTTGGGACTCATTTAAAAATCAGTCAAAAAGTTGTGAACCTGCTCGAAAGTTTGTTCTGGATTCTTTTGGTGCATGGAGGTGAGATCGATGTATTTTTCAAAGGCTTTACGCAGAGGAAGACTTTCTAGCATTTCAAGTATTTTAGACTACACTACTAAAGTCTCAACCAACGCGACCTAAACTCCAAACTCGCTTTTTGTGAGTATTTCGTGATACAATGTTTAGATGTGGTTGTGTAAGAATAGTTAAAGGGCCTATTTGCGAGTTTTATTGGAATAGAGCTGGTCTGAATATGACAAATGGTACGAGCGATGAGTGGCAGTAGTTATTGAAATTGGGCGAGAGTGACAGCTGAGGGATGAAGTTTGCGAAAAGCGATGTCGAAGGGAGGGAAACCCGATTGATCCTGAACAGCTTCAGAATCGATCAAGAAGCGGCGATAGTTTTGTGTTTTGAGCAGCTTATAGTTATTGCGATCGGCATAGGATGCGTAGTAGAGGAAGATAACTCTCAATCGCCACCTTAATCCTCCCTTATCCGTTTTATCTCTGCTATTGGGGCTTTAATTCATACTACTTGATACAAATTAATTTATTGGAGACGTTAAAGTTGATTTAAATCATAGTTTTAACATTCTGGGTTAAATTATAACGAAATCATCAGTTTAATTTTTAGTTTGTTCCACTGTCCATCATTGAGCAGATGATGGCTTATGTTTATTCAATTGTTTTGAGGAAAAGAGTAATTATGTCGTTGAATAAGTGCCAACCATGGATGATTCATAAATCATCCATATTTTAAGTCTTTATAAGACTGTGTATAATGTAATATTTAGGTCACTCAATTCATATATAATCAAAGTATAATGTCAACAACTGAGCCGGAGATCAAATCTAAGAATAAAATGCATCGCAAAGATAAGCCCTGGGATACTGCCGATATTGATCACTGGAAAATTGAATAGATCAAACCAGAATAGGTCACTCCCTTCTTGGAGGAGAGCAGCTTCTCAGTGCTGTTTCCTCAATATCGCGAAAAGTACATACAAGAGTGCCAGGGTATCATTAAGAAAAGACTCATGGAAGCAGGAGTTAAATTTTAACTCAACTTGCTCGAAGGTTCCATGACAGTACGTACGACCAAAAAGACCTGGGATCCATATTCAATTATTAAAGCCAGAGATGTAATAAAGCTCATTTCGAGAAGTGTTCCCTTCCAGCAAGCCCTGCGAGTCATGGAGGATAATGTGACTAGCGAGGTCCTCAAGATACGATCATTTGTGAGAAATAAATAGCGCTTTATCAAGAGGAGGCAACGGTTAATTGGTCCGAATGGAGACACCCTCAAAGCTTTGGAATTATTAACTGAATGCTACATTCTCGTACAAGGAGGGACTGTGTGCTTAATTGGTGGATTTAAGAATGTAAAAATGATACGGCGCATAGTGATCGACACGATGGAAAACGTTCATCCGATATATCACATTAAATAGCTGATGATTAAGCGTGAGTTATCTAAAGATCCATAACTAAGTGGAGAGAACTGGGATCGGTTCTTACCAAAGTTCAAGCAGGTCAAACTCAAACACAAGAAGAAACGAGCTATCACCGCCAAGAAAGAGTATACACCATTTCCTCCTGAACAGCAACCGAGAATAGAAGACATCAAGATGGAAACTGGAGAGTACTTCCTAAGCGAAAAGGAGAAACAGGACAGAGCACTCGACTTGAAACGCAGTCGCCAAGAACGCAAACGTCGGTAAAAAGAGCAACAACAGCAAGAGATGCAGAATGAACAGGCATAGATCGCAAAGGAAAAGAAAAAAGATCACAAACAATCCTCGCGACCCATCGAACCTAGTGTTTAAGAATTGCAACAAAAATTCCTAAGTCGTCCCTTGAGCAAAGTACAATTTTGAGCATACAAATGATCAGATGGTGAGTGTGATTGAAGATTGTATTTCTACCACATACATAATGATGCGATGCAGTAATCTATGCTCGTTCATCACGACTCCTAGGGCGGGGCGAATCAATCTATCCTTGAAAATGTGAAAGAATGGTCTTTTGAAGAGACAACGCCAAAGGATGTCACGTTGCCTTGCTTACCATTCCAATGCCTCAGTGCCGTCTAAGACTGTCATATCGCGTTGAAGCCAATTTGCTATGAGGTCTACAACGAGGGATATTATGTATGGAGCATACGACTCCTCTCCGAAGCATCTGATGGCTAAAATGGCAATTAGGGGCCGTAAAATCAGTAGGAACTCTCCGATCATCTGTCTGACTGTGAGTCGCTTTCTAGCAAGATCTGCTGGCACAGGAACACTAGTCACAAGCTGCATTTTTTTGCCGCTTTGCAGTGTTTAAAAGATTTCAGGCTGATGGTCAGACTTTGTCCAAGCCGCCCCCTTTATTCTATCGAGGAGTTTGCTAATTCTTGCTGTTTTACTTTTTAAAGGTTCGGATTAAAGGCTCGGGGGCGGTACTGTTTTAGGATATTTTTAGAGGAAGATGTTCGAAGGGTTCTGCTTGTTACGATATTAGCGATGGTAGTCGACCATTTTCAGCACAAACTTTATCATTTCAGTGCCAATGAGGAACTACTGGAAGATAGGGGACTCTTCTCCGTATTTGGAAAAGAAAAGGAACTCTGCTAGGAACTGTAGTGTTTTAAAGTTTTGGAGATTGGTGTTGCGATGGAGGGCGTCACCCAACCCAAAAGCGTTCATATTATAATGATGTCATAAAAAATAGGAATTGGGTCCATAAGTTGATAGTATTAACTTGATAAAAGATGTCAATTATATTCTTAATTTTAGATATTACAGCAAACTCTTATAATCGTATGCAAACGGAAGAACGACTAGTCGCAGAAAATATCTGCCAGGCCAGGAATTTGTTCAAAACAGAGTTTGCCACTCAGATTATTTCGCAAGAGGAAACTGCACATCTCCTTACAGCTAAAATCAATGGAGAATATGCCAACGCCACCAAACATTTCGAAGAGGCACTCAAAAAATAACAACCTACCGATAAACCTTAACCAGAGGCCAAATAGGTCACGAACATGATTACTGAAATACTCAAGGTCGCAGAGGAAAAGAAATAAGTCAACCACATACCCACCCTCCTTAAATTCGAGAAGAACCTGGGAACTGCCGCCGAGAATCCGACTTAAAGCTCACTTGTTTTGAGTAAAAAGCTATAAATGAATCTTGCTGAGTCGACTCGCCTCGGAACTGTTAGGGCTACTTCCTTAAGGAAGCTGATTAGACCAAAATGGCACAGACCGTACAAATTATACCGCGTGATTGTCGGTCACCACGGTTGGGTGCGATGCCTCGCTATATCTCCCTGCAACACTTATTTCGCCTCTGGATCTGCAGACAGAACAATAAAATTTTGGGATTTAGCTTCCGGAGAACTAAAAATATCCCTCACCGGGCATATTAATACTCTAAGAGCTCTTTAGTTCTCCAAACAACATCCCTATCTGTTTTCATGTGGATAAGATAAATCGATAAAGTGCTGGGATCTTGAGATGAACAAAGTCATCAGAAATTATCATGGCCATCTCAGTGGCGTTTACTGCTTGAAAATTCACGAAGGGTTGGGAGTTCTCGTTTCAGGGGGGAGAGACAGCACTGCGCGAGTCTGGGATGTGAGAGTACGCAAGCAAATACATGCTTTGGTGGGACATTCGCACACTGTTGGTTCAATCTTGACCCAATAATCTGAACCTCACGTTATTACTGGTAGTTATGACTCTTTTATTAAAACTTGGGATATTGGCCAAGGCAGATGCGTCAACACCTTAACCAATCACAAGAAATCAGTCAGAGCTTTGGTCGAGCATCCAACAGAATATACATTTGCAAGTGCAGCGAGCGATAATATAAAAGTGTGGAAATGTCCTAACGGCAATTTTCTAAGAAATATCTCCGGCCATCACTCAATTATCGATGCTATGGCGGTACTTAATTTGTGATTTAGATCAACTAAGACAACGTCTTAGTGAGTGGAGGAGACGATGGAACTCTTAAATTTTGGGACTGGTAGTCAGGCTACAATTACCAAGACACGATGAGCCAGCCTCAACCAGGCTCAATCGCAGCTGAGAACGGCATCTTTGCTTTAACTTTCGACCGCAGTGGCTCTCGTTTATTGAGCGGGGAGTGTGATAAAACCATAAAGATGTGGAAGTAAGACGAAACGGCAACAGAGTAGACTCACCCCATAAAATAGTTCAAGATGTAGTTCGATCGTTCTTGATCGTGATTGTCATTACCACATGGTAGTAAATTATAAATTGAATACTGATATAATATGGGAATAAGTTCACTGCGCAAACTCTGCATCGACGGAGAGTAATAGCAATAAAAGCAGAACCACTACATCGTTCTCGCAGGGGACTACAAAAAGTTTGAGAGCGATCGGTGGTACACCTTTCAAAATCCAATTTTGTTTGACCCCAATAAATTTATATTCCTGTATCCCAACTATTAGGAAGAGCAATCGGCACTGCTTCAGAGATGGAAGGCTACCATTGACATCAAGAATATTTAGTACGGCGAGAGTAGAAACGAGGAAGATGTGGTATCCACGAGATGGAAGTACGCCATCAAGAGGTACGCAGAGTTACATTCAGGGGAGTACCGATCGAGTACTATAAAATCATCATCAGCGTTATCTTCAATAAAAACTTTAATAACATCAAACCCACCTACGACAAACTGAAAAATTAAACCAACTTCAATGACAAAGTGCCGCTCTTTGGATTGGATGAATCCAACATTAAGGAGGCTGTCAATGCTCCCTTCCTCAACGAGAAAGGGTTTGCCGTCCTACGCTAGCTGCTGTTTCTCTTCAAGAAAAAGAAAGGAGAAATGTTCTACAACAAATACATTGCCCACATCACAGCTATCCTCCTCATCTTCTTCGAAGATTACCAAGTATACGAACTGATTTCCACCATGATGGATGAATCCTCCAACATGAGTATCAACCGAGTCGAATCTCTTCGCTGGCATATGGTCTTCAAATAGGACCAAATGAAAAACCTCGCCATTCTATTCTACAACATCGTCGGCAATAATTCGTAAACAGTCGGCAAAATCGAAAAACACTTCGATCGAAATAAGATCGATAAGCTCCGACTGTTCAGCAGAGTCGTCTAAAACTTCTTTTATGGCTTCCTCCCATTCCCAGTAGATTCTTTGTGAGATAGTTAATTCTAAGAGTTTTCATCTTGTTTCTCAACGAGGGAGTCAAAATGTTCTTTCGAGTGTTCTATGCCATTCTCGTCTACGCTGAGAAAAAACTTGAAGACGCAAGCTCACTATAAAAATCTATCCTTATCATCAAGAGAGAGTGCCTCTGCTTGAGCACTGCTGAGGGTGTTATTCTTCTGAAAAACTCATTCAATCTTAACCTAAAAGCTACGCTCAGTGCCAAACTAGTCGAATCGAGGATTAAAAAATAGCAGAGCGAAAGAAAGTACTATTTTCTGCCTTTCATCAATGGTACGAGCTACATTCTATCTTTTGATGACGTAAGTTTAATGAAATACAGCTGGAAGTCATATGGGGATTTTTGCCGTTTGAGCTCAAGACCTACGATTTGTAGCTGCGTTATCCACTTCATGAATCTGAAGAAGGCAAGCATCATATCAAGGACCTACTAAAGTCGTTATAGAATTCTAAGTTTAGCTTGATTATGATAAAAACAATGACTGATAGCACATTTGGCTGCTTCTTCATTGGTAGTCCTCACAGTTAGGAATATTCGAGTTGGTATGGAAACAACCAAAGCTTTGTTTTTACCATTAGTCCCAAAAGCAAGAAATACTCAAGTACGCGGGAGAACAATCAGTTCCTGTTTACGGGGAAGGACGAGTTCAAAATGGGAAGCGGAGGAGTGGGCAGTGCAATCGTTCTAAGCCACATCCTCGATGAGGGTCAAACCTACAAATGCTTTACATTTCGCAACGAGCCCCTCAATAATGGTATCGAAGGTCAATTTTAAATAAAGTATATTGAGGCTTTTACCCTCATCTGAAATTCTGATGCTATATTCTTTATAAAGGATAGAATCACAGGCAACGGACTATTAGGCCCATCAAATTCGTTAGTGCTTCTCGTGGTTCTTGTTGTTGCGTATCTCCCTGAGAGTTGTTCTCGTGTCTTATTATCCGAGAATATTTTCAGCGATTTCCTCTTTGCTGCTCCAGTTTGCAGCATACGTATTTTAGCAGTTATTCTCCTTTTGTTTATTCTATTTTTGGAGGAAATCTAATTTAGCCTTCATGAATGGATTTTCATTTATGCTCGATGTGATGTTGCCGAGATCCGAATAGCATCTCAGTCTTTTCTCATCTTTAAAAGTATTCTACGCGCTGATGATGGCTTATTGCTCATTGAGTAGTATATCCGTCAACGTAGTCTTCTTTTCCAGAGCGAGCACAACAGCCCTCATGGCGCCTGTTGAGTTGATTCTCGCTCTGCCTTCACTTCCCGCTGCGCATTTCTAATGAATATAAAATTTGAGACTCACCCGCTTATGTAACATATCTTCCTTCCTTCGTTCTTATTTGACTTTATAGAAAACAGGGAATTATCGGGCTTTTGCAGTTATATGGGAGTCGTCTAATCAATTCTTATTACCGGTGCATAAAAAACTGATAGGCGAATCAAGTTTCAACGCAAAGGGCGCGGATTTTATAGTCGGAAACCATGAGAAAATTAATAAAAACCAACATTTTTATAAAAATCAAAGACGGAATATTAATGGTCAAAATTCGCCCAATAATTGAAGGAGATTTATTTCAGTTCAGAATTTGGATAAAAACGTTACCTTTGAGTATTAATGAGTTTGCAGGAGTGAAGTTAGACCATATTTGCTATCTCTGTCTTTCTGAATGAAAAACTCATAGTTCAACTTTGGCATTTGGTTTATTGGATGATTATATGATTGTTGTTATAATAAATTGAATTGTTGAAAGCCAAATGAGAATTTACCAGGACTACACTACCGAAGCCTAGATAATCTCTGACTCATATCCTATGAAGATGCTGTTCCAGGACACCACTGCCTAAATTCAGAGCAGACTTGTTGTTAAGGGAGAAGTTGAAGTCGATGTCGGATGCGGCAGCTAATTTGGTGGAAAGAACGAAGAGGATGAGGAAGCAGGACCAGCTGTGTCTACTGTTGCTAAGATCAACGACCTCATTGATGCTTTTGGCTATCTTGAGACCTCTTATGACAAGAAAGATTGGCAACAATACTTCAAGGGATTTGCCAAGCCCATTTTGGAAAGATTGACTGCTAGCAAGTCTCCCAGATTAGCCGAGTTCAAGAAGGGTGCAGGAGAATTCGTTAAGTTTATTAGTGAAAAATTCGCGGACATTACTATCTATACCCCCAAAGACGGTGACTACGAGCACTCGTTGATTTACTCCTACTGGAGAAACGAAGAAGATGAAGCCCCAGTTTTCCTCTTCTTCCTTGACGGAATGAAATTCTTCAAAGTGTGATGGTTGGATGTAAATATTATCTTAATTTTTAAATTATGAATTGATGAGTGAACCATTACGCAGGTTAGGATTATTTTACTCGAGAAAGAACACTGGCAAGGGTGCTTTTTATTAAATAGTGATTAGTAGAGAATTATCCAAGAGATATCATTTAACTTTACTTATCTATTTTTTCAGAAACAGAGGGTGCTATCGTGAATCAATGGGATTCAGCTTTGATTTGCAGCAGCACGGTGTCCAGTCGTAGGTGAACTTCCTGACTCTCCGCGTTTTCTCAACTCCAAAGGTTAAATCATGAACAACTCTACTCTATAAACTTTGAAATCTTTTATTGATCCTTTTATTGATTTTATTTCTGTGCTACATTCTGAATAGCTCAGCCTCCTCCCCATTTTCCTCGAAATCTGTCTGTTTGCTGTTTTTATCCTTCAAATCCTACTGCCGCGATCGAAAGGTCGCTGTTTTTAACTTTCTTCGGTTTATTCTCTCTCTTAGCCTTTCCTCGTGACCATTCATCAAGTGATTTACTTTATTGTGATATTTCTACAATTTTATCGAATGCTCATTGTACATTTGACCAAGGTTTTACCTATTGTTCTACTCAGCCTCGTAAGCAAGTCGCATCTCAATCTCTCTCTTTTTTTACAATAAAATCAAAGAAGTCGAGTGTCGCACCTTAGTCAATACGGCAGGCTGCATTTATCTTTACACTTTCTATAATTTCGGTGCCAGTTTCTTTTCCTTCTCCTCTGCAATAACTTAAAGCGGTTTTTCCTTTTTGGTCATCGGTGGCGGTTTACTCAAGCTCTTCACGACATTCCCTTCATCATGAGTGAGGTGAGCTTGTTTTTAAAATATGACTATCTAACATCCAATAGGGAGTTCATTTTTTAAACTCCTCTCTAAATGATGACTTTCTTACCATGTAGAGCGCTAACAGTTTGGCAATGGCCTTCCCACTCAGAGATTCATTCATCTCAATGGCAATCTCCCACTCGAGAAGTTCCCAGGCAAAGGTCGGATCATTAAAGGCAGTCATTCTGAATAAGAAGTGTGTTTACAACTAGTTGTTGGGGATGGTAATCATAATTATTGGCAATCGAAATTATTCAACCAAACGATAGGTTTAATATAGATAATAACTCATATCTTAGCAATAGATAAATAATCATTCTACCAATATTGCTCATGCTATGCTGTTTTTTACAGGATATGGATGCTGTTGAAGATTGATGGCTTCTGAGATAAATATAGTTTAAAAGTGCTATGAAAATCAGATGTAGGCTTTCACTATCTAGATAAATTCAGCCTTGCTAATTTTAGTACCGTCGTGACAAATTTTATCCACCATTAGATGGTACACTTGCTCGCTCATACACAGCGCACCTAACTCCCCTGTCATGCTGACTAAATCATCGTAGTTTATGAATCCATCACCGTCTGCGTCAATGAGTTTAAAGTACTCATCTAAAAATAATACGTCCTGCTTATCTTTTTGACTGGAGTAGATTCTGTCAATAATTTCAGGAAAGGAAGCATGATCCTAAACGTCCTACGAAACATCTGATTTGTTTTTGAGCGCATGCTAAATGAGTTTGCTCTCTGAACTGCCTGGAAGTAATTTCAAGGCACTGATTAGCTATCTGCATGAGCGAAGAGGTACTCTATATCAATGCTGGATTAGTCATAATAAGCTTTTCTACAATGTAGCTGCAGAGATCGAATCCAAGTCTCGTTCATATAATAAATTTATATTGTGAATAATAAAGTTTATTGAAGTCACTCGGAGGCAGTTTTGAATTTGTTAACCAAATCTTTATAGGGTTGGATCTACATCTCTCGATTTAGTGGTAGTGCCCGATGACCGGAGACTCGAAGTTTTGCTACTAGAATATGTTTTGGCCCTTATCGATCAAATTTTGCACTTTGGGATCAAGGGGAATTTTACATAGCAGCGGACCTAAATTGGAGGAGAGATACAATTAAACTACTCGCACATTTTAGTGGCTCCACCCGAAGAAGAACTGAACAGCTCAGCCGAACACTTGCAGTTGGGACAAACAAAACCACTCATATTCTCTACCACTCCCAAAATAGGGATTTTAGTCTTCAGGCAAAAGCTTAGTTATTTTCTCACGTCGGTCAATGCTACCTCTTGGGGGGTAGTAACGATAAGAGCCCCATCTCCCGCTCCGCACTGTATAAACTGAACAAGAGACAGATGCTAGTCCGATGTTCCAGGAGGAGCTTAATTATTGAATGTCTACTATCGATTATTAAGTAGTCGAGATCGCCCCAATTTACTTATTGCAGGAATTGCTGAATCAGGCCGTTCTTTCGAGGGCCACGCCAAATGACTGCGTCATTTTGATTTCCAATCAGAAAGCCGATTGACATCACAGCTAAGTCTCCTGCATACACGGGAGACCATCCTTGAGCGCTTTGATGCACTTATTGACCGACTAGACCCAACATAGTTGGCACACTTGGTCCGCAAATATCGACATCTAAGAGTCCGACTTCATATTTTTGGGAAAGAAGTAATGCTAATTGGGTTGCGACTGTGCTTTTACCAACACCACCCTTCCCTGAAAGCACAAGGATCTTATGTTTAATCGAGCGAAGCTTGTCCGCTATTATCTTGATAGCGGGGTTGATTTCAAGTGTATTTGACGAACAAGCTCCCTGATTCGGACATCCTTCGCAGGCTTTTTATTTTCCAGCTTCTTTTGAGCCTGCTCCCGGGCAATGTTAATTTGCATTTTATGGTATTGCGCCTTCCATTGATAAGAAATTATAATTATAATGTTGAAGTGATGAACCTATTGTACGTTAGCTTGATCAATGATAAAAATTAACGCAAACTGATCCTTGTTTGAAATTGTATTGACTATTGGTTTATATACATTGATTCCTTTCTATTTTTTGAAGGAAAAGCCTACACATATCAAGCATGAATTTGAGGTAAGATGCTTAGATAATAATAATTGATATGCTAAAAAACCATTGCAGTGATAATGTGCAGATATTCAACATTACAAGCACTCCATTGGTAGTTTAATAACAACTCATAAAAATGTGTAATCGTCAGACAAGGAACTGTTTTGGGAAAAAAGATAAATTAAACTAATGAGCCAAAGTTAAAAATTAGTAAAAATTTATTTAAATACAGAGTTTGATTTTAAGGGATGAGGATGTATGTTACAATAAAAATATCAATTCAATAGTCCCTTTGTTTTGTTTTTAAGCTCAAAGAACAGTTTTGACTTCAGTTGAGATGAGATATCAACTATTTATTCAATCATCTACAACTGCTACGTCAGCTTCTTTTACAGAAGTTGCTTTATTCGAGAATTACGGGTATTCTTTATGATATTTTCCATCGATTAGCACTCTCTCATAAAGAGACAAAGCAAGTCATCTGCTTTCTTTAAGTTAAGTTCGATTTATTCGTATTTTTATATTGTTTACATCTTTAGCAGTTTATTAGAAGACTTGAAATAGTTTTAATCAACCATTTAACTTTTTGACATATTCAACTATTTTTGTTCAGGAGTGTCTCGCATGCTGGATACCTTATTGCCATTCAAATTGAAATCAAGTTATTCTTATTTTTTTAAAGGACTGACCACCTCGCTTGATATTTTATGGTCGTTTACATTGGAATCAAGTCTTCCTTATTGAGACTCAATTATTTTCATCTCCTCTTTCATTTACTAAGCTTCATTCTTTTTAATAGAGGCACCTTACTTAAGAGATCCAACTTAATAGTTGTCTTCCTCCTGACTGTCACATACTACTTAAGTGATTCTATTTTAGCATACATCTTCCAAATGTACTGCCAGCTCTTCCGAAGAATTGATTAGGATACAATCTATTGGCTATGCCCTATCTATTACTTACACATCCTCAACAAATGAACTACTTGCTCGTGGAATTAATTTACTCGCAGATTGAGAAGCATTCAGCATTTACTATATCCTTTGGAAGTAAATTTCAGGTTCATACTCGTATTAGTTGAGTATTGACTGTGAAGCGGGATAATTTAAGTCAGGCTATTAAAGAATGCTATCGATGCTTTATAATATGGCTGAAAGAGTTAAAAAGGGCGACCAATCTTCATTGAGTATGGGCATAAACACTTATCCATTTTTAGGATCAATGTTTAGATGATAGATATTGTCCATAAAATATAGTGAGGGAGGCACTTAGGGATATTTTCTTGGCAATTCCACTTGAATCTTAAAGGTCAAATGCGAGTATGGAGAGTTAGAGAGCTGCTTTATGATAAATCTACTTGAGGACTGTAGATAATCTGATAGCATTTTGGTTTGATTTCATCTACTCTCTGGACGTTTTTGTTTGCCTTTAGCTATTCGATCTGCTAGGCTATAACTCCACTGTCCATGATGTATTTAAATTTAAACAATATCAAAAATATCTATTTATTAAACATCATCCCTTTCGAAGACAAATTATCTTGTAATAATTTAAACCACGAGATTAATGCGAACATGAAAAGAAAGAAGAAAGAAGAAAGAAAGAATAGATAACCTTATAAGTATGGACAGAAGGGGATAGAAGGAAGGCAAATCATTGCATAGTAGGTCAAATACCCTAATCTCTTACAAAATCTTTTCTGAGTCTCAAATACTCCTCCAGTTAAATTTCTTCTTTGCTCTCGCTTGTCTTTAGAGATTTAATCATATAGTCTTCATTGACTTTCATATTACTGACCTCAACTGTTGTTTCATACTTATAGCACCCATAATTATTGAATTAAAATCCAATAATCTCCAGCTGGTCATTAAAATTTTAGTCCTTGTTAGATAGAACACTTATTTTAGTCTTTTGTTTTTATTTTATCACCCCCTCTGCAATCTTACGCAATGAATACACCACGATATCAATGGTAGTGAGTTCCTCGCTGTCGTAACAGACGAGTTTGTTGATGTATTTGTGTGTTGTGACCTCAATGCTTTTTGTCGCTTCCTGACCATTGCCTGATATATCTGTTCTGTTGCTTGTGATTAACTTATCAGGACGGAAAGATTTGAGAGAACTCATCGATCGATTTGATTATTGTTTAATTGGAATGACTTCTTGATTCAATCTGCGTCGTAGTGCGGAAGGACCGTATATATCTTTGCTCTATTTTAGTGGTCTCTTAATTTCAGCCATCTCAATCAACAGCCCATCTTCCTCTTTTTTCTGCTTTCCCGATTTGTTCTAGACCTATTTGAGTTTGATGACATAGTCTTCATATTCGCCTTAAACTTAGTTTTAACTCTCATTGCACAGTTAGTCAACCATCGAGTAGACTTCGTTGGCTTCTTCCAAGGCACGTTTCATTTTATAATGGAAATATTTGGTGACAAAGCAAAACAGAGCCATGAGGACGATAGACAGGACCAAGAAGACTGCAATGGCACTTCCAATGTCCATTTCAGCGAAATAACAAATAAATATATTCACACATAAGCGAAGTTACTATCCTAATAGATGTAAAATATTAGTATCATGGGCAAGACTCACTGATTCCTGCGAATTATCGCTGTTTTTCTTTTATCTTATTGATTTACTTTATCCTATTGACTATTTAACCCGCCTAATCTGCATCTGCAATCTGCTATTTTTAATTGCTGATCACCTATTATGTTCCCTAACTATGCAATCAGAAAATCTTTTTACTCCTTGATAACGGAAAAGATACGATGATATCCATAATGTACAGTTTCAACGAGCCTATTTTTTATGACAGCAAAAGGGTTTTATCGGACTATAGTTTTAGCTTATCCTCGAGTTGTTTGATGGTAGATTGCAACTCCTCCAATTGCTGATCGAAGACTATATTTCTTTCAATATACTGCTGTTTAATCTGTGTCATGCTATTTGTACTTATTTAACCCTTTTCTCAATTTAATTCTCTATGGTCCTGGAATAGGCAAGTTTATCCTGAGTGTGCTCGACCACACCCGCATCCAGTTGCTGCTTTAACTGTACAATGACCTGATCCTTCTGCTCCATTTCCGCCTGCATTATTATGATTCTTTTGTTCATCCTGCAGTTTTAAACGAGTATCTATCTAAACTGCTCGGGGAGTGAGCTGAGTGTGAGTATCTGCTCTAGTTATTTCCTGGTGATGGGGTTGCTCATAGCGAAGCCGTAAATATCAAGGTAGTTTGAATTGAAATATAATCTATTGATTTAAATAAACAGCATGGCATAGCAATATTAAGTTTATTGGATAGGTGACAAGGGAAATGATTATCGCATTGAACTTACTAACAGTAAAGAACCATCCAATGCCTACCGCTCCGAAAGAAAAGCTCGCTCAGATCACAAAGCGTTGCCGTATGTTCTTGATACATTCGTTGATAAAGCTTTCCAGATCTACCTCCATGAAGACGACTTAGACTCGAGGAAAAATCCTCTAAAGCTTCGAAGACTTTACGAGTTATATGATCAAGATCTGTCTTTATTTGATGAAGAATGGTCGACCTAAACTTCCGTGAAAATTCAACCGTTCTACCCCTCTTTCGTGACGGAGTTCATCATGCTGGACAAGGAATACCTTAAAACCCTGTTTTTTACTAAGCAACTGACAAAAAAAGGATATTATCAGTATTTTGTGAGAAGAAATGGAGAGTATTATGTGGATTATGTCGATGATTGGATACCAGTTGAAGGGCACGAACAAATTCCGATGTGGGGACTCAGCATTAATGAACCTTGGAAACTTATATTGATGAAGGCTTGGATTAAGGAGAAGGGCAGTCTAGAGGCAGTCTTAGCTGCGCAGCCCTTCGAGTTCATCGAGGCGTTCGGGCCGCCTGGATATCGCGCGCTTGTGCTAAAAAAATAAATCGAGTCTCTAAAGGCTTCAACCCTAAGTGAAAAAAGCAAAGAGTTGAAGGTTGACAAGATACCGTTTCATGATGATACCTACATCGTTGTGGGCAAGACACGTAACAGTAAAAAGGTAAGAGAGCTTGGATTAGTGCCCAATCAAGCTGGGTATAAAATATCAACAGTTCATAAGCATAATCCCTTGCTGAGTTCCATCCGACCAGGCGAATCCCATCTGCTCGAATAGAATATGTTTAAAGTAAAAAGTTTAATTCCATCGTGTTGGACTGGAAAGTACTCAGTGCTCAGTCATAACTTCAGTTCGAGACAGAAATAAATCAGTCCGTTTAACATTGAAAACGAGTTCATCGCCACTTATTAGGAAATCAGCGAAATATTCAGCAAATTCTATGCCGTTCGCAGGTATAAACCAGATCGACTGACGGCATCCAATTACCAGGAGTACGCAAGCAATGACATTGAAGATTCCATTCTCTGCTATGTCACTACAAAGAACCCTCATTATTTTTTCCAACTAGCTGTGGAGAAATAAGGTCTTTTCAACGTCAATGTTCAACTACCCTTTTCATCCGAGTCAATAAACGAATAAGGCAACACTATCAAGAAGAGATACCCCCCAATAAAGATGATCATTTGCCGTAAAAACTAAGGTGAGTCTAAAAAGTAGTTGGATTCCTACTAATTTTATGATGGGTAATACATTAAAGGATACCATAAGAACCTAAACAGATTTGTGAGACTACTACCAGGAAATTATCACATTTTTGTTAAGATCGATAACAGTCAATAAAAAACAGATTCATTCGCAATCAATATCAACTCGAATGCCGTCATTAGCCGTTTCAAAGAGGAAAAATATCTTTCAGAAAGCTAACAATCGATTATCCTCAAATCAACTTTGTACAACTATGCCAAAAAATATGGAGTCAAGGCCTATACAGAACAAGTGGTCAAAGATAGAAGAGTTTATCTATGCAATTCTTTCGATGATATTGGATTTGGAGTGGTGGCAGTGAATGTTGACCCCCGAAGCAAATATTTTATCGGGATGCGAGTAAATCGAGACCAGTACTCTTTCTTCTATTTAGATTAGTCCGATAATATAAAATCGATCTTTGCCAGATTGTCCACGGTCTAAATGAAAACTCGTAATTGCTGCTGGTCGACAAGGGGATCTAGGCTCAAGTGGTGGTAATGTAAAAATTTGATCGCGACAGTTACTCTCAACAAACTTTCCCTCCGCAACGAACTTTCGACTTCTATGAGATTTACGACAGTATTTGATTTCCTCTAAATATCCATCATTTACAGAAAACGTTATTAATATTTAGTTAGACTTGAAATTGGGCAAATTGTCAAAAGAATATAGTACTGAAATGCTGATGGTATTATACTTTGAACTATGATAAAAACTAAGTGGATTTAATAAATTTTATTAGATGAGTTCCATCCGTAGAAACCTGGCTGAGTATCTGATGAAATGCAATACTTTCGAGGTGATGGCCGAGAAAGTGCGTGAGAAAATCGCAGAGAATGGATATTTTCAGATCGAGACAGTCTTCGAAAGATTCGACAACTTTCAAAAAGGATATTTGGTACCTGATGATCTTTCTGAATTCATGCTGGAAAACAAAATATACCCCACCGACCTCGAACTGTATCTTATCTTCAGAGGGTTTGATACGGACCGAACTGGCACACTGACCCTCCGTAATTTCAGTCAATAGATTCTTCCAAAATAAAACATAAAACTACAGAAGAGGGCATTAGAAAGGAAATACTACAAATGCACTTCTCGATTGTAAATCGATCTCTAGTTCATGATAGCGCGATATTTCGAGCACAAAATCAAGTAAATCAAAGAGTTGGCCAAGATGAGGTTGGAAATGTATGAAAAGCAAACTCTAACCGTGGAGGAGTCGTTCACTCTGTTGGATTATTAAAAGAGGGGAGAAATTTCAAGTCTGGGCGAAATTGATCGGTTTTTAAGGAACAATGGGAAGGTCGCAACCAAAGATGAACTTGTTAGAATATTTCGAGTGCTTAGTTTCGACAAGGGGTCCTCCATTCTCTATGAAACATTTTAGGAGCACCTTGATCCTCTCGGAAAGGGATACTACATGGGCTACTCCGAAAGAGTGGCATAAAAACAAGAAAAACAGCAAGACTTTTTAAGGCAAAAACTTTCATTAAATTCATAGTTGGTTCGTACCTCAAGAAATCGCTTAGCCGTGACTAGCGCAATCTCCGACCTCTAAACTAGAAACGACCGATTGGCGAGCATAATCCAGTAGCAATCTGAAGAGCGTCGTTTATACTAATCCGAATTACTGGCGTGTCGTCTGCGGCGTAATTTATACTGATTTACCAATAAATTTTAATTGCATCTGTTTTCTAAGAATAAAATACAATAAATAAATAACATGAACAAACATGATTTCGATTTTTCGTTTAGGAAAACCTTTGCCAGCTTGAAGCCTAGAGATTCACTCACGTCTAATGACCTTTTTCAGAAGGAACTCGGTGTTTCGGAGATTAACAGCAATAACACCTCGAGGTTCGAGGAAAAAAAAGTGTTGAGGCGACTGAGGGAACAGGACTTACTCAATCGAATGTAATGGATAATATATTTAGAGCTTGTATCAAGCATAAATTTAAGTAAAACGATAAGATATTGAAGGAGTCGTTGAAATTTAAACCGGTTAAAAGTGAGAAGAAAGACAGGATGTGCAAGTAAAACTTGTGATTTTTATGTGTATTTTAGTTTATTGATGCATCTGAACGATTATTTAAAAGGACGAAAATTAGTAATTATCTTTCTTGCTGGATACGATGTTCAATCAAAATGGTATAATTCTTAATAAAAGACTGATTATATTATAAATTAATGAGTTCGCTGATCTTATGAATTAATACCCTTAGTTTTATAGGCAGCATGATGACTTAAGTGAACGAAATGACTTTTCAATACGTCAATTAATTTATATTCGATTCAACGCACGCCCATATGAGTAAACATATTAATATTCACAACGAATCACTTCACCGAAGCTTCTGTTTATTTTAACGATTTTTTGCCAAACTAAAGTTGTCGAGTGGAGATTTGAATTTGTCCAGAAACAGATTAGATTCAATGCTCTTCACTTACTTTATTATTTCTGGTACTTGCCGAACTCTCTCCTCCTCTTTGGGTCGTTGATTACTATTCACTCTTTCTTTCTATTTCTTTGGATTCTCCACTTTTCTATTCTTTCTGTTCTCCTCTACATTATCATTAAACTGCTCACTGTTTTAGTGAGACACTTGCTTAAACCGTTCCCAAATTGGCTGATTAAATGTCCCCGCATCGATATATCTCCTCATTATCGCTTCCAGTCGATCCAACTCTTCAATATGATATACTATCCTCAGTGATTCAGGCAGATAACTTTCCAATTTTTACATAATCGCATCGACCTCCTCAATTTCATCAATCTTAGAATAGTAGTTAATGATGCCTTCCATCATTGTTTGGAGATTGCCCAATTTTTTCAAACAATCTTCACTGTTTTCGACTACCTCCGCGAATAAATTTTCCGCAGAGTATAGCTCCTCAAGAAATTCCTAATTTTGATCAGCTTCATACATTCCCACAGTTTTCTCGTACATATCAAATAGTTTCTAAATCTACTCAACAAAATAATTTTTGGCTTATCGGATCTGTCTCCTTTCTTCGGACAGCTGCATCACATTCACGTTACTTTAAATTCATATTACTATCTGATGTCGGATAGTATCTTCTCAAACTCGGAAAGTTTTTGAAAGGAGTACTGAAGACCGTCATCGGTCAACTGGAGAGAGGATTAGATAGTATCGAAGTCGCCGAATACTCCTGTATTGTATGGAAGTTTACCCATTTTACTGTGCTATTCCGTGTGTTTCTTCACGCATTTGGGACATAAAGGCAACAAGCATTCTTTGTTGGTACAAAAATTTGTTATTCTTTAGGAAGGATGAATGGCACATTGTGAAATAATAGTGTTTTTTTTGGAATATTGAGAGTTGAAGGGATCTAAATCTACAAGCACTTACCATTGCGAGTTGATGATTTTGGTGGGTTAGATCCCTGATCATTCCTGCCACTACTGTAAACATCTCCTCTTTTACGATTGGGTTGACCCTTCGAAGCGGACATGGTTATTATAACGATTAATAAATCAAATCAAATACAAAAATTACTTCACCATTTACCAAAGGATTTAGAACTAAAAAACCTCTGAAGAAAAGAGATTCACCAGT
>Ga0302188_10000126_pt1 | contig 61371 bp, 80 predicted proteins | sample II_Bog_E2_1_FD_198783 | JGI IMG/M metagenome (GOLD analysis project Ga0302188, IMG submission 198783) | Peat permafrost microbial communities from Stordalen Mire near Abisko, Sweden - II_Bog_E2_1 | ecosystem: Environmental > Terrestrial > Soil > Wetlands > Peat | place: Sweden: Abisko... | reverse complement strand
AGTAATAGCCAGGTTAGGGCGTGCGATTCGAGCCAGGTTACGGCGTATGGTTCGAGCCAGGTTAGGGCGTGCGATTCGAGCCAGGTTACGGCGTATGGTTCGAGCCAGGTTACGGCGTGCGATTCGAGCCAGGTTAGGGCGTGCGATTCGAGCCAGGTTACGGCGTATGGAAATTCTATGATAGCCGTACTATCTGCGCTTGTAATTTTGCACAAAATTAAACAATATGCAATTGTCGCGCTTGACGGCGTTAAGGTGAAATTGCCGAAGAAAGATAAGACGGCTACGGTTATCAAGCGTAAATTGGTACTACACAACATTAAATCATTTGTTGACATCTACGATCTAAAGATAGAGGATGATTCGGTTATTCTTTATAAATCGGTCAATCCTGATACGCTCTGCGATTTTCAAACAGGTAAGGTAAAGTATGAGGGTACCGTAGAGGCATTGGATTTTGATCCAAGTAAGGAAAGGGAATGCGGAGGAGGATTGCATTTGTGTGCTACTCCGGAATTAACCCAAACTTTCAATGTAGGTAAGATATTGAAATGTAAAGTCAAGCTTAAAGACATTGGAGTCTATGGCAAAAACATTATGAAAGTACGGTGTCGCAAGGTAGAGGTTTTGGGAGAGGTGGGGTAAGGGTTGAAATTGATAACAAACTTTTGGGTTATCCAAAAGTGTTTTTGAGGAGAACGGTATGGCACTTATATTTTGGGTTTGTTTGACTCTTGGTCTAACCGATACCTTGCTGGGGTTGGTCTTCGCGAACACCGAGGCGCTTGTCTTGGGACTGCTGATGCTAGGCATAGACGTGGCGCTGGTATACCGGGGTAGAGTTAAAAATCGTAAGCAAGGAAATAAGAATTGAAAAGTGAATTTTAACAAAGGAGACTATATGAAGACTATGAAAACGCAGATTAAGGAAGCCGCTCTAGTGGTGTTGGGATTGGGATTGCTAGCTATTGCAGTAAGTGCGCTGACGGGTTGCGGACGCCAGGAGTTCTACCAAGGACTTCAAGGGCCTCAAGGAGCGCAGGGCAATACAGGAGCGCAGGGGCAAGGCGCTGGGGTTCAAGTAACCGAAGCTACTAGCTGTCCCGCTGGTGGTATTAACCTGGAAACATTTATCGATCCTTTCAATACGGGTATCTTTCAGACCGGCGATACAGTTACATCGTTGTCTACTATCTGTAATGGAAATAATGGCTCAAATGGTACGAATGGCCAAAACGGCGATAGCTTTCAGGTAACTCAGATCGCGGCTACAGTAGCACAATGTACTACGGGCGGTGTAGTTTATTCTACTACAGAAAAAGATGGCAACGGAAATGTGTTATCTACTAGTCAAGCCGTGGTTTGTAATGGATTAGTTGGACAAACGGGAGCTACTGGAAATACTGGTGCTACGGGCGCGACTGGCCAAACAGGAGCTACAGGAGCCGCTGGCCAAAATGCACCGGCAATGCTTGGGGTTGAAAAGTTTATTGCTCCATGCGGAACTGCGAGCAGTCCTTGGAAGGAACAGCTTGTGTGTTTTTCAAACGGTACATTGCTTGCGGACTTCAGTGCTACTATGTCCGGAGATGAGACTCGACTCAGCTTCATTCCAGCTGGGAGTTATGAAGATACCGATGCCAGCGGGTGTAACTTCAGTGTTGCGATTGACAGTCATGGCAATAGTACGGTGAGCTACGCTGCGGGTAGCAACCAATACGCTACATGGGTGGCGGGTAGTCAAGTTTGTACTAATAGCTTGGGTAACTAGAAAAGTGTTTTTGAGGAGGACTTATGGACGATGTTAAATTTATTAAAATAGTTTTCGCTTACGGAGTTGGTCAAAACAAGAGAACAGAATCTTTCGAAGTCGAGGAAGATATGTCTGACCAGGAATTAGATGAAATGCTCAATGACTGGATTTTAGAAAATGTCAATGGATACTGGAAAAAGGAAAATGTATGAAACTATTAATGATTGCGATGTTCTTGGTTCCCGGATTAGCTCTAGCAGATGGAAAGACTATGCCTAATGGACAGAAGTGTGCTGACGGCTGGCTCTGCGTGCCACCGGGCAAGCCTAAAATCCATAAGAAAATGGCACAGAAACCAAAACCGAAACCAGCACCTACAGTATGTCCTAAGCTGGTTGTGGTAGAGACCAAAGAAGTTGTGAAAGAAGTCCAGACAGTCCAGAACAACCACCTGAGACTCTTAGGTGGAGTTGGTCCTACCGGCTTAGGAGCGAGCGGAGTCAATCCAGTTGTCTTTACTACGAATCGAATGGCGGTATTTGGGCTGGGCTACGGCAGGAATGTCAGTGGACGATGGAGCCTGGAGGGTGAAGCCGAGACCAATGGAACGGTGATGGTGGGTGTGGGTTATCAATGGTGACAGCTTTTGGGTTATCCAAAAGTGTTTTTTGAGGAAAAGGAGACCGAATGAAATACCTAACATTGGCTTTACTGTTGCTTTCAGGATGTGTGAGGGATCTGCAAGTGGGCGAATGTATTATTATTCGACACAAAACCAAACCTGCTCAGGCTTTGAAAGTTGTTGAGGTAGGTGAGTATAGTGTTAAATTTATTGATACAATAGGCACTCACTTTATTATAACAAAAGAAGATTTGAATACTAATGGAATCGATAGACTAGATTGCTTCAACTTTTTTGATAAAGGCGGTGGCAAATGAACAAAGCACAGAAAGTATTTTTGGAGTTACTGGTCTGGCTAGGGTATGTGCTGGTTACTATGGCCTCTCTGATAAATGCTATGTTTGATAACAGTATGGGAGCCCAGCTATTGCCAGTAGTTCTAATAGGTTCTGGGATCGGTATGATATTCATCATCCTAGGCAAAGAGAGGAACAAATGAACAATCAAGAAGTCAAAGATTACGCGCTCAAAGTCCTAACAAGTATTCGTATCTATTGTGAAACCAGTAGCGCCAGTGGATACAGCGAAGATATGCTGGAATGTGTCAATAAAGAGCTTGAACCAATCCTGGAGATATGCAATAATTCGATTAGAAAGATTCGAGGACAAGATGAAAACATTTGAAATCTTATACACTGCGACGGTAAAAACAGCTTATGTTGTCCAGGCCGAAACCAGTGAAGAGGCCGAGGCAAAGTTTGATAGAGGCGTCTATGGGCGTGAGAGAGAAATAGACCTATACGATGTAGAAATTATTGCAACTAAGGAGATTCCATGAAAAACAAAGAACTCAAGCAATGGGATTTTGCCGCTGTCTTTGATGAACGCTATGGCCACCTCAACTTTGATTGCTACAACAAGCCACCACAAGAGAAGGGCTGGGCTCAAGTATTTGTTTGCGCGGAACAGCCTATTCCACAGGAATGGCGGGATGCTTTTTTAGATGAGATTACCAGTGAAGACGTGGGTTATAAGAAGATGCTCGAAGAAGATCTAAGAACTTTTGGTGTAAGATGGCTGTCTTCGTAAGCGTTACGTTACTATCAATTGCTTGGTTTATGGTTGGATGGCACGTTGGTGAATTTTATAGAGGGAAATGATATGAAGTTTAAATTTAACGATAAGGTTAGGGTTACTCAAGAAGGTTTTTATGAAGGTTGTACGGGAAGAGTGAAGAGCTACGCAAAATTCGATGTCTCTCCAACGAAACAAATTTGTTACGATGTAGACTTCAAAGGCCAACAAGCTCAATTCTGGCAACACGAGTTGGAGTTGTTTGTAAAGCCACGACCAAAACCTACGCCTACGCCTTCTAAGGTACGATGAGGTGACACTTAAACGCGCCTTCAAATACAGCCTAGCCCTCCACGCCGTCTTGCTATTCCTCATGGCGGGCAGTCCCACCGGATGTGGTGGCGGTGGTAAAGGTGACAGCGACAGCGATGGCAAAGATAAAAAGAATGGTGGCGGCGAAAAGAAACAGCGTATTGTGGAGAAGCCCCATGTAACCAAGATCGATCTCGTCGATCCTTCCGAGGTCGGTGAGGGTAAAAAGAAACCAAAGTATAAAGATCGAGACTGTGGAAAATATTCTTGGTTTGGGGGCGTGGGTTTAGAAGAAAGTACGTCGATCACTGGCACCAAGGTAGTCGTCAATATTTATAAAGATTATCCCGCCTACAAAGCTGGCGTGCGTGTAGGAGATGTACTTGGTAATCCCGGTATGTTAAAGGGACCTCCTGGAACTCAGGTCAAGATCATGTATTCCAGAAATGGAAAATATTACGCCGTTGAAGTTATCAGAGAGAAGATCTGTGTTGAAGACAATTAATTGTGAAATCCAGGGATGCTCGCGGAAGATAAGAGCAAGGAAGCTCTGTAGCACTCACTATAATCGCATGATGAAAAAGGGAAGACTTCAAAAACTCCATGTATTCGATGGCCGTTGCAAAGACTGCGAACAACCCAAGATTAGAATTAGAAGCGAACGCAGGAAGTCTAAGACCAGCTTTCATTACGTCGATGATCGTGGACGTTTGTGGAATGGATTTGTCTGTCCTGATTGCAAGAACCCGAAACTATTGGTGAATAATAAGACAAAAAAACGCAAAGAAAGTGTTGACGATGATTTCATTTATTGCTAAGTTGGTTATGAGGTGACCTATGCTTGGATCTAGACCACTGGAAAATAAAGAAATCGAATTAATGCTAGCTGAAATGCGTTGTCTGCGCGACCAATGTCTCCTGGTTGTAGGGCTCAAAACTGGATTTAGAATCAGCGAGCTGCTCAGCTTAACCGTAGACAGCGTCATGCAATACGGAGAAATCAGGAACTCTATTACCGTCAGTCGGGCCAATATGAAGGGTAAGATCAGCAGTAGAACCGTGGTACTTCACGACGACGCTAAGAAGATTCTCAAAGAATATTTGTCACAAAAACAGCTACAAATTTGTGACAAACTCTTCCCTATTAGTAGGATGCAAGCCAGCAGAATCATTAGGAATGCAGCTAAGCGTGCGCGAGTAGGGGGTAAGGTGACCAGCCATAGCTGCCGCAAGACGTTTGCTAAGAAAGTTTATTACGCTTTGAAGAAAGATCTCATCTCTACACAGAAAGCGTTGGGCCATAAAAGCGTTAATAGTACGGTGAGCTATCTTAGTTTCGACCAGAACGAAATCGACGCAGCAATTAAGGGTGTATAGGTATTAGATAGTGACTACAAGTTCTACGGATTTAAAAAGTTGGTGATTTGAAAACATTGGGAAATTAATTGGCACGAAGATAGCAATAGATATAAAATAGGAGATTAACAAAATGTCAAAATTTACAAACGCATTAGTTCCTTCGGTTCAACGCTTGATCGATGCCCTGCAGGTAAGTGTTATGACTTTATCTGAGATCCAAGAAGATCCCGAACTTGCAAAGGCTTTCGAAAACGTTCCCAGCGATTATCAGGGATGCTATCATCCCGTAGAAGACGTCATCATGATTAGAGATGAATACCTGTACAACTCTACTGAGATCGTTCTTCACGAACTCATTCACTGGGCTGGTGCTGAAGGCCGATTGAACCGTAAATGGATTTTAAATAGTCGAGCTGCGATGATGACGTCAGACGCAGACGTTATCAGCGATCTTATGGATACCAAAGATACCGAAGAAGCTACGGCTCAGATCGGGATGTTAAAGCTGGTAATCGTATTGGGACTAAATCCCGCGCTGTACAGCGATCTTACCTTGGAATACCTGGAGAGTCTGCTTAGCTTTAATCTGGCCAAAGCGGATCGGGACAGTGATAAGGCCGTGGAACACTTGGTTAGCTTTCTAGGGATGCGGAAGGTGGCGTGATGAAATACCTACTTGTGTTGATGGTGTTATTGAGTGGGTGCAACAGCAGTCCAAAGTTTAAAGTGGGGGACTTGGTTTGTAGCAATTCTGCTGTTGAGAGCGAGTTCTCGCGCACTTTGACGGCCAATGACATTACAATGGTTAGAATTGAAAAAGTAGGAAAGAAACACTATCTTTACGTAATCTGGAACCATTACGATCAAGTCTGGATCAAAAGTGAGCCCTACGAGGATTCGTTTCGGCTACTAGATGACTACAGGCATATCTGTACTAATGACGAATTAATGGCTGTCAGCTTCGAATAAAGGAGAACGCGTGTCAGAAGAATTGGTTTTGTTAAGAGAATATGCTAGTAGTTTGGGTTTAATAGGCAAAGAACTTGATGACGAAGACTGGGCCATGCTAAGAGCTGAACTTAACGATGCCGGAGAGTTCGGTCTGTACGGATGGGTTCGGGGACTTAAGAGCGCAAAAGAATTAGAAGAGTACTTGGGAGAAGAAGAATGATTCATGGTAAGAACTGTATCGTCTATGTTTGCACTTGTAAAAAGCTCGTTCCCTTCGAGAAACTTAAGAAACTAATAGCCGAAGATCCAATTATAGAAGCCATTGTTTTGGATAGAATGAGATCTCTGTTAGCCGCAAACGCTCTTCTATTTGAAGATAAATATATCTCGCCAGAAGACGCGGCATTTTTGAGAAGCTTTAATAAAAAGAAAGACTAGCCTTCATTCTCCGAATTGTTCAATCTACGTATGGCTTCAAAATTAAGGCCCCCCTGGGAGGGCAATTTCTCGGCTTCGGGTTTCGTGTTTTCAGAAGTGGCTTCTTCAAAAGACTTAATAACCTTCTTTTCCAAGCTTTTATGGATGGACCGACCGGTCCTGACTCTATCCGCTTCGTCTTCCACGATCCTTCGCATTTCGTCGCGTATCGCCTGCTCTTTTTTCTGGTCGTAATCGGGATCCGAAAGATGGCCAAGCAAATCGCGTAAATCGTCGATACGCTCTTCTTTATCCCAATCCGAGAGTTGGTCGGCGTAAACCATCTTGATGACAAAAGCGGGATCCAACGCCATGACTTCGAGCAAGGGTGTATAGAACTTTTGAGAGTAGCGACGGCAATAGTCTTCGTAGACGGAGATCTCCGACGCCTGAAGCTTGTCGGCTAAAGCCAAAGCCTGGGCGGTCTGGAGGACGTCTATGAAGGACATATTAAGTCAGACGAGTTTTCAGCATAAAGGGTTCGGAGTCGGCATTACCGCTTCCTCCGGATTGGATTGAACCCAGAGGAAGGCCTGGCCCTGTTAGAGTAATACTACCGCCGTTCGGACTCTCGGAAACGCTCACATTACCATAAGGGAATCCTGGGCCAGGGGGATAGGTTAAGCCAGGATACGCGGGATTGTACGGAGGTGTATAGGGTAGGGTCTGAACACTGGGAAGGAACGAAACAGCGGGAGCGTTGAGACGTTGGATTTCTTTTTCCAAAAGTCCAATGATCTTTTCTTTGTCGGCGATAGTGGCTTTGAGAGCGGTGATTAGTTCTTGTTCCATATTATTCCTCTTTATCAGAAATTAAAGTTTTTAGATCAGTATTTACTTCGTTAATGAGAGATTCGATCTCCCCCAAAAAGTGTTGCTCTTCTTTTTTTGATTGCCATTTCTTTTCTTCTTCATATTGTCTCTTGAGTTTTTTATCAAGATATTCTTTCTGTTCTTTACAACTTTTAAGATACGCGTCTTGGCGCTCTTTTGCTTCGTGTTCAAAGATATTAACTTCTTCGATTTCATAAGTTTTACGAAGTTCGGAATTACCAATAGCTCCTTCGAGTGTTTCAGTTTTAAGACCAAAAAGTTTATTAAGAGCTTCTGGTTTGTATCCTTCTTCCCGCCATTTTTCTTTGCCCACTAATTTTTCAAGTCTTCGATCATCCAGAAATAAGAGACAACCCAATACATAAGAAAGTTCTCCGGAACCAGTTGTGTCCGCTAATTGGAGTTGAAAGGGCATCGCTAGATGGCCTACAATAAGTTTCCTACCAGATAAAATTTTAAGATCATTTGTAAGGATTTCAACAGCCTTATCACGATTAGATTCGTCAAAACTGAGAGATAGATAACGACAAGGGGTAACGCGACGCGTATAGCCCGCTATGGGCAGGAGTGGAATAGATTTGATATTGCCACGGAGTGCCCATAGACCATCGTCTCCTAGTTTGTGGTCGGGCATCCCACCTAACTTTTCCCATTGATCTTTGGCCCATTTGGTATTGATTTTATTTACAATCCAATTATAGGGGATAGCAATGGGATTTAAAAGATATTTATACCATTCCGATCTGCAATTATATTGGTATAACATGCTTTTAATTTTTTGTTTCTCCAACTGTTTTTTTATCTCGGGGAAATTTTCTAACACATCTTTGGCTTCTTGAATCGCCAATACACCAATACCATAAGCATTGTTTACTTTTGGCATTTCAACGGCAACACTATTGTCACCAGTTTCTTTTTTGACGTATTCGACAACCATTTCCTCTACGGATTTATTGTCTGATAGGGCTTTGCCGAGTGTAACATAGTAATGTTTGATCTTATTCCCTTCAAGAATTCTAGCATAGGTTGTTGAAAGTCCAATAGTGGCTAAGCGTCTAAGTACAATCATTTTTATTCTTCCTTTGCTTCTAATTTAGGGTTCATGTTTTCTTGAATAGTTTTAATGGCTTCTGCGGCTTTCAATACGGCTTCGTCACGCTTCTTCTTCAATTCTTCTTTGTATAAACTTTCGGAACTGATCGCTTTGTCAAGTACTAACGTCAGAATGTTTGTGTCGGGCAGGTTGCCTTCGATCATGCTTTCCGTTGTTTTCCAAAAAGATGGCGCTTTAATAATACGGAATTTTAATTGACTCAGACTAAAGGCCACAAAGCGCTCCAATTCGCTGGCATTCTGAATATCAGTGCCTAGGAGTTCGCGGTAGAGCTTACCAGCGGCGAGTTGGTCCAAAGGGTTGAGGAAGCATTTGAAAACGAAGACTCCGGCATAGGTGTGGCCAGTGGAGTCGCCTTCCTCGCGAAGCGCGAATGTGGAAGTCCCATCGGGGTTAAGAGTGAAAGAAGAATCAGAGGGTTTTTGGTCGGTCATGGTGGGTTTATATCATAAGTCTTATATACAGGATTTGAGGCTATACAAAAAAATAGTATAGCAGTCCGAGGTCCAAAACGAGTACAAAAATAGTGGTTGTAATCATTGATCTTTTTAGATCGATTTTGGGCTCCTTTGACCGTGGCGAGGCGATCGGCGTTGAGATAAGGGGGTAGGTAGTGTTTTTGGCGATCGTCGATCCTAGGGCATTTTAGGAATTCGGATTTCCCCGGCTACTTTGTTGAAGATAGTCCGGCTGCGCCGGGGCCGTAGAGAAAACTCTTTTTCTATATTTAGTAATTATTTATAGAATAAACAACATAGTTGTATTCTTTTATTCTTTAATTAGCAAAATCGGGACATACTCCCTAACAGAAATCCTAAATCCAAATCCCTGATCCATAACATGGTTAGTATTAAATTAAGGATTGCGTGGAGTATTGAAGAAGTATTGTGTGGAGTATTGCTTTCAATCTTCTCTAAACCCATATATTTGAGATAATCCAATCTTTTTTCTTGACTTTTAAAAATAGAGATGGTAGTTTACGATATAAGCAAGTGGATAATATCCCAGCTTATAAATTCGGCTCCCTACCTGAATGGAGGTAGCCATTCATACACCCATAAGGGTAGGGAGTCTCTATGTCTGAAAAAAAACTGTCTAGCTTAAAACCCCTCGTTAAGAAAAATTTCACCGATTACGATACGCTAGTTATTCCATCGCTGTATAAATTATGCCAAGTAATCCCCGTGAAATATAACGAATCAGATCCTATCTTAAATCAAATCTATAAACTGTGTACGGCAAAAGGAAGAAACAATAAGAACGATATCGTTAAAAATCAAATAGGGCTTGTCGCTTTGGCCTGTCTTACTCAGGGGATAACTATTTTCATGTGCTCCCGCCGTATCATGGTCGAACTCTTTGATGTTAATCGAAAGGTGAATTCTTTTATTAAAAGAGGCTCTTTGAATAAGAATGAGGCCGACAGATTTCTAGCTTGGGCTACGGACAACGGATTCTTTGCGAGAGTTGAGCGCCCAGAAGACGTTCCGGAGATTAAGGGCGGTTTTAATTCTAAATTCTACAAATTAGCACCCCCAGATCTTGTTAATTGTATTGAGAAAGGCCTATTAGAAGATCTAGTCGAAGATCGTCTAGCAAAATTACATGAGGAGCAGAATGAAGCCGAAGAGAAGGACTCTTTTTCTTCTTGCTACGATGACGTGGGGAATTTGTTATGAGATATGTTCGTCCAATTATAAAACAAAAATTACGTTTTGATGTTCTTAGCAGAGACTCTTTTAAATGCCAGTATTGCGGTATTGCGGATAGTACGAATTCGCAACTAGTTATAGACCATATTGTTCCCGTATGCGATGGTGGAACAAATCATATTTTAAATCTATCCAGTGCTTGTATTGATTGCAACAGTGGGAAAGCAGGAAAAAGACTGAGTGTAAAAAATATGCCTGAAAAATTGCGAAAGCAATTAACGGTGGCTTTGGAAGAACGTGAATTTTGGAGAAAAATTAACAGCCGTTCAAATTACATTTACGATGAAAGAGATGACTATGACAAAGCCTAACCTACGGATTGTTAAAACAAATACCGAACACTTTCAATGTCCTAATTGCAAGGGCCATGACTTCGTAATTGTTGGTCAATTGGGTAAGGCTTGTTTTAATTGTCACCAATATGTTCCGTCTGAGTTGGTTCGTGATATACAGAGTAAGAGGGAAAATCTATGAATATCAATTTACGTGTTTTGAAAGTTCAGCATTACGGAGAAACTCCAGCAGATGATCTATGGATTACCTTAGCGGGTCCGATCATCAAGATGCTTACGGTTAGAGATGGGATGGTTCAGAATCGGCCTATCAAAGAAACCACGATCTTTTTTCACAATGACCCCGAGCCCGTGGAGCTTAATCTCAACGAAATTGATCTAGCTCAGGTTGAGCACGTAGTGGGAGCGTATGGAATGGCTGAGGAATACTGATTACTTGCCGACCAAGCGCGTCAAAAGTGATATGAGCTGTGAGTGCTGTTCATTGAGTTGGTCGCGTAGTTCGGATATCTTGGTTCCTAGAACTTTGATTTCTGAGTTATAGACTTCCCTGATGTGTTCGTGTTCGACAAGATCTGTGGCTTTGTGAGCTTCGAATTCAGTCTCAAGCTTCTGTATCTTGGTCTCTAGGGCTTCCTTGACAGCGTGGGCTTCTTTTTTGGCCTCGGCTAGGATCTCCAGCCTATGGCGCTCTCTCTTCATCTCTGTGAGGCTTACGACGCGTCTGATGCCACCGTATACAGTGCCTACGGCGGTAAGGGCTCCTGCTATAATGCCAATCGTGGTGTTTAAGTCCATGCAAAGTCCTCGAAATAAAGATTGTTTTTTGGGTTATGATATAAGAACGGGTAGGAGACGGTTATGATGGAACAAATCACACAATATTTAGTTAATTTCCTTAATGTTATTCAGGGATTGCGTAAGACCGCAGTTATGTTTGGTCTGATGGCTATTGCCGTCGTTTTGAGGATTAAAGGGTATATGGATGGAACCAATGTCAGTGATCTTTTAAAAGGAACCGCAGTTGCCTTCTTTGCTGCCAATGGTTTAGAGCATGTGACGACGACCGTCAAAACCTATATCAATTCTAAAGGAAAAATTAAGGACGAGAGTATTGTCAACGTCGAGGAACGCTAATGAATAAATCCAAACTCCTCGTCATCCTGGCTATCATCCTCTGCCTGCTTTCACAAAGCTATCGGGTTTACCGTTTCTCACAAAAACAACTGACAAGGAGTTCAAATGCTCGTTAAATTAAAAGCTATTGCTGCAACGGTTTGGGCTGATGTTGTTGATACCTACAAACGTTGCAAAATTATTTTACTAGCCGTAGGAGCCTGTATAGTTTATTTAGAATTCAATAAAATAAAAGAAGCCCTTTTAGTCTCTGGAGAGAAAAAAGAAATGGCTTCTGATAATAAACAGGATCAGGCCTTAGCCACTAAAGAGAAGACCGAGAATGATGCCGCCAATGTTCTTGTAGCAGATGCTAATAAGCTAGGCCAGCAATCTACCACCCCTGTGGATCCGGATTGGTACGAAAAGGATAAAAAATGAAAAAACTTATTTCTTTTGTTTTAGCCCTGTGTTTGTTTTCCAATATCGCTTTTGCTGATAGCTGTGACTGGAGCACAATTAAAAAATTGCCTGACGGCGGATTTGAGTATTCCGCACAACTAAATCTTTGCGTAGGAGCTTTGGTTCAACAAGCGCCGACACAAACACAGCAGCTGTCTGATCTCACACAGGCTTTGAGTCTCAAGAATGCCGCATTACTGACTTCGGATCAGCGCACAGAGATGTGGATTAAAAACGCACAGGATTCTCAAGACAGGCTGTCTAAGATCTCAGCGGACCAAAAGACCAATGAGTGGTTGTTTTTTGGCCTTGGAGTTGCGACCACGTTCCTCGCTGGTTATATGGCTTCTAGACTATTACATCCTTAAAGTCTAACGGATTCTACTAACTCAAAATATTCAGGATGGGCTATAAAAATACTTTGTAAGTCAGCAGGAGCAATTGCGCCGTCTCCGTACCCACTCAATACGCTTAACAAACCGCACGCTTTTAGGTAAGCAACACATAGTTGAGAGCAGATAATCCCACTATTTACTGCCCAGTTACTCTGATCCTTAATATCTTTACCAAAAGCTAAACAGATTCTGCGCCATACAAACCAAGCAAATTCCAGATATCCATACCCGACTTCTAGATCGTTTAGGATAGACACTATGGCTTTATCTTTAATAGACTGATCTATTTTTATATTCCAGACTTGATAGCCTTCTCCTAAGTTGTTCACGTATCCGGTGTCGAATCTAACATAGTCTACACCACCCCCTGCGGCCTCTATACACATTGGAATCCCTAATACGTCTGGTGTGGTAACAAAACTATGGCTAAACTGAGATTTGGTAATCCACTTTATAGAATTTGGAACAAAACCAGATTTGGTATCTGCTAAGACAATGTATCCATGAGACATATTAATTCAACCTCGCCCATTGAAAATTGATTCTAATTCCGCCAGTTGTGACACCGGATGGCCTGCAATACTGTATTTTTAAATAGAATCCACTTGGACAAAACGCATATCCGGCGATAGATTCTACTTCGGTTTCCCCTACAGCTGAAAGATTGTTGCCCTGAGCCACGGGCCAAAAGTACCATCCCGAGTTTTCAGATGGGGTTTCATCGTCATAATAGGTTTTAATTATTGGATAATTAGGAAGAGCCATACCTATTGCTGCTATTACGCCCATCCCTTGAATAATGGCATCAGCAACTGGAGCAGTAGCAGCGGGATTCATGGCAAGAGCCACCATCATGGCTATATTTCTGTCATCATCCGAAATCCATACTAAGGCGTAATCGTCTTTGTTGTAGTCTTCGGTCGTTGCGTATCCGCCTTCTATGTATCTACCGTCTGCGCTTCCAAATGTACCGGGAACCCTCATGCTTATAGTAGCCTGACCCGTAGCAGGATCAACCTCTGCACAAGCTCTGGCCAACTTTAAGTCTTTATTGTTTAATTCAAATTGGGTAGTGACTAATAAGTTTTGCGGAACTATTTTATTAATCGCATTCCATGCGTCTGATGGCGAAGAGATGTCATTCACTCCATCATTTAAAACAAAAGTTCCAGAACTAAGAAGGCCAAATGTTTGATTATCCGCTAACTGATTAAGATTTCCGAGTGCCAGCTGCGTATAAGAGTTTGCTATAAAGTTAATCCCGCTATTTTTATGAAGAATGTTTGAACTAGTCGTATTTTTCATCTGCATATTAATATCCTAAATGAATTTGAAGTACTGGATTTCCCGGAGAGTCTCCAGATTGTAGATAGGCTGAAATCTCCGCACTTTCTTCTACTGATATAAAAGGAGAAAAGGTTATATTTGTAGAATAAGATCCAACTGGAATTGAGATAGACGCGCCCTCTATATCCACAAAAGTATTTACGTCGGTCCTTTCCTGCAACTGAAAGATCATAGGATTGGAAATCACAGTGTTAGTATTGGTAACTGACATCCCGATTATAAAATTTCTTCCCAGCACAGACTGGCCACTATTGCTACTAGACACAGATCCGCTATTCAAATAAGTGCCAGGGGTCATAGCAGGCGCATTTTTAGAAAAAAGTAAACAAATACTTCCATTTATAGTATCCTCTTCAACGCCATCATCTGGGGACTGAAAAGATATTCCATCAAAGGTCCAGCCAACAGCAGGCCTGGGATATAAAAAATCTATCTGTAGGACAAAATCGTATGGTTGACCTGTAGTGGGATCATTCAAGAAGAGATTCAAAATAGAGATATCATTGAGCAAAATAGTATTTTTTATTATACCATTTGCTATTTGAGCGAATACCATTAGAACCTTACCTTTCTCAAGGCGTCATAAAGTTTTTGTGCATCGTCCCACGTAATTTCAAATTTTCCATGAGTGGGTCCCGTTTTAAGCGCGGTAAAATAGGTCGTAGTTTGCTGTTTGTCAATTAAAAGTTTATGCAACGTATCTAACATTCCGACAGCGGAATATTTCTTACATCCGATTGTTATCACACCATTTTCGTAAGAAACAGAATATTTCGATATTTGGAACGGCTTAAATCCATTTTCAGTCCCAGTATGAAGATGGGCAGAAGATAGGTCTACAGGAATTCGATGGTCGGTTAAATGGTTGGCTACAAATGTCTTAGTATCGGGATAATAGCTATCTCCAGTTGCAGGTCTTAAGCCCTCACTTACATCGATGGCAAAATCGTATTTGCCCCTTATATTTTCTAAGAAATCATCGTTTCCAACTATAACGGCCTCTACTAAGTTATTTTTAATTAAAGCGAAATGTTTTTCCATCTATTCCACCCATTGGACTATGATTTGTCCAGCACTTCCAGCACTACCATTGCCGCCACTTCCGCCAGTTCCGCTAGAACCGCCTCCGCCACCGCCTGATCCCCCGATCCCTCCACCGCCAGCACTAGTAGTCGATCCAGCAGTTCCATTGCTACCTGCGGAGCCCGAAGCTCCACCCGCTGCACCACTGGAACCTACAACGGATGTTGCATCACCAGCACCACCAGAAGCAGAGCCTCCGCCACCTCCACCACCACTAGTACCGCCTCCAGAACCTCCAAAAGCTCCAGAATTTTCTAAAAAGAAAGGAGAGGCAGCACCAACATTTGCGGCGCCATCAGCGGCTTTTCCACCTGCCGCACCGGGATTACCAGCTCCGCCAGCACCACTGTTTCCAGGAGTAGTTGTAAATAGGCCTACACCGGGATTACCAGCAGCCCCACCATTTCCGTTAATCGTATTTCCGGCTCCGCCACCAGTTCCACCGGTAGTCCCTATGAAGTTTACTATGGTTCCAAAAGAAGAATTGCCACCATCACCACCGGCAGTGCCTGCGTGACCATCACTAGTTAATGTCGAAACCGCTCCCCCGGTTCCAGCAGTACCAGCGGCACCAATAGTTATGGTGTAAGAAGTTCCAGGAACTACCGTTGCAAGATACATCATAGATGGCGCTTGTCCACCTGATCCACCGGCTCCTCCGCCCCCGCCTCCACCATTGGCGCCATTTCCACCTGCTCCACCCCCGCCTCCGCCACCTCCGCCTGTTCCGCCTCTTCCCCAGAGAGTTATATTCGTAACCCCTGCAGGTGCAATCCAAGTTCCAGAAGACGTAAATATCTTTTTAACGTATTTTGCCATCTATTCCACCCACTGAACTATGAGGTATCCATCTGTACCTGCTGCACCTGCACTACCATTCCCACCAGCAGTGCCAGTTGTAGCTAATGCTCCGCCTCCGCCACCTCCGCCGCCTCCAGATCCGCCTGTTCCAGCGGTTGTTGTTGCAGCGGCTGGTGCATTTCCTCCAGCAGAACCTGCGGCACCACCAGCTCCACCATTTGTACCATTCTGTCCAGCGGCATCTCCAGCTGGAGATGAAGCACTAGCTCCACCTCCACCACCATTAGTAGTTCCGCTACCGCCAGCGGCTCCTCCTGTCCCAGGTGTTCCGCTCGAAAACCAAGGAGCGGTAGCTCCAACAGGAGCCGAACCGTTCTTTCCAACAAGACCTGCTGTTCCACCGTCACCACCAACTACAGCAATTATACCAAAAACACCTGTACCGCTGTTACCACCAATTCCGGTTGTTGAAATGCCACCAGCAGTTCCAGCCCCTCCACCGCTGCCACCTTGAAAGGACATAAGAGAGCTAAACGATGTATTTCCACCGTTTCCACCGTTTCCACCAGCAGTTCCCGTTGATCCTGCAGCAGCAGCGGTTCCTCCAGCTCCTGATGCACCAGCTGTTCCGCCCAATCCAATAGTTATGGTATAAGCAGTACCAGGAACCACTGTGAGTTCATATGCGAGAGAAGGCACCGAACCACCGCTTTGACCTGAACCTCCACCTCTACCTCCAGCAGTAGTCGAACCACCACCGCCTCCACTACCACCACTTCCGCCACCAGATCCACCTCTTCCGAAGACTACAACCATGGTAATGCCTGCGGGGCAAGTCCAGGTTCCACTAGTAGTAAAAAGTTGTCGTACCGATTTTGACATTATTCAATCCACACAATGACTATTTGCCCATTACTTCCTGTTGCACCAGTTGCACCAGCTCCGCCAGCAGATCCGGTTGTAACAGTGGCTGCTCCGCCTCCGCCACCTCCGCCGCCACTTCCACCGGCTCCCGCAGAAGAACTTGGAGGACTAGGAGCGGCACCACCAGCTCCACCGCTTGTACCTGTTGTTCCACCGATTCCGCCAGCTCCACCATTTGAACCCGTAGCATTGGCAGCAACAGGAGCAGCACTTCCGCCGCCGCCGCCGCCACCATGAGGAGGTGTACCAGCTGCGCCTCCAGATCCACCGGTTCCATTAGAAAAAAATGGAGAAATTGCTCCAACAGGAACAGCACCAGTAGTACCAGCGCTCCCTGCTGTTCCACCATTACCACTTGTTGGACCTTCATCATTAAACACTCCAAAGCCAGCCGTACCCCCAGTGCCTGTAGTGGTTAATGACGCCGCACCTCCAGCTGCGCCTCCAGAACCTGGTTGAAAAGCAAGAAGACTACCAAATGTAGAAGAAGTTCCTACAGATCCAGCTGTACCTGCTGAACCCGCTGCTCCACCTGCTGCAGCAGTTGCTCCAGCACCGCCAGCACCACCTGCTCCACCAGAACCAATAGTTATAGTGTATGTGGTTCCAGGAACAACAGTGATTTGATATGGTAATGATGGAACCGATCCACCAACACCACCGGCCCCTCCGCCTCTAGCTCCCAAAGCAGTGCTTCCGCCTCCGCCTCCGCCACCTCCGCCGCCACCGCCAGCACCACCCCTACCCCATACAACAACTGTGGTAATGCCCGCAGGGCAAGTCCAAGTTCCAGAAGAAGTAAATGTTACCTTAGTGTATTTGGACATATTATCCTATTGTCCACCAGTTTCCGGATACATCTGCCGTCAAGACCAAAGATCCGTAATTGGTTTGATATACTTTTGAAGCAGCCAGTCCCTCGATCAGCTCAGAAGCATGTCTTGCAATGGTGATATTGTTTGTCTGAGCGTTTCCTGAAATATCAACAATTGTTAGCGTTCTTCCATTAGTAGGCGTAGGCAACGTAATAGTTATCCCAGCGCTTTGGTTGCAAAAAATAATATCATCCGTTGTGGTAGTATCTACTGTCAAACTACCCGTAATAGTTCTAGTAGTTCTAATCCAACCGCCATTGACGGTATGGAGATCAGTGCTTGCGCTTTGAGGACCAAGAGTTACGCCGGTTGCAGCCACTCTCATATGTTCCGCAGAAGTTACGGAACCGGTGGGGGTTGCCTGAAACTGTAGATAGGTCATGTTAGAAGTATTTGTAAAGTTTTCACCGGCAACAATGTTCATCACGCCAGTAGAAGCTGCAGCAAACTGAGAAGTTCCATAGCCTCTGCCAGAAATCACGCTCAGCGTATCTCCGCTCTGAGTAGCCGTTGGACTCAGTAAGGTACCTCTGGCAAATCTACCTCTATATCCGGTTGTCGATCCGGTTCCATAACCAGTCATTTGAACTAGCTTAGAGGCACCAGAAGTATTAACCCCATCGATCATTACCGTAGTTGCAGGCTGAACTCCAATACCTAATGCGTTATTGACAGAATCATGCACAAAAGATGTACTATTAATAACTAAAGCCGATGTAGAAGCAGGAATGATATTTACTGTTCCAGTGAAGGTTTTATTGCCAGCAAAACTTTGCGTAGCAGTATTTACCATACCAGGATTAGAAACAGAGGCACTTTGAGTAGATAAAGTGTTCCCCGAGATAAATAGGCCATTGGAGTTAGCGTTGGTATCAATAGCGCCAATAGTGGTTACCGTACCAAGCATCGTGTTCACTTGAGAGACTGTTAAATCAGTAACATTAGCAGTAGAGCCAGTATTGTTCCCCTTCAATGTATCTGCAGGTGCTTGTGCCAACTTAGAGTTACTGACAACGTTGGCTTGGATTGTGGTTGCACCCGAGCTTGCAATATTAATATCACCCGACATCGTAACAGCGGCTGGCTGATTCGATCCATTACCAACATAAATATCGTTAGTAGGAAGAGCTAGCATATAAGGTGCAGTCAACGGAGTTCCGTTCCATACGCCAGAAGTAATAGTTCCAACAGAAGTTAAAGAGGAGGAGACGACAGTACTATTTAAAGTAGTACCCGTAAGAGTTCCTGCAGGAGCGACCACTACACTAGTAGATGCGGCGGTTATCAGTCCTTTGGCATTGACAGTAAACGATGGAATAGCAGTAGAAGAGCCAAAAGATCCTACATTTGAATTTACAGTAGATAATGTAAACGTAACCGAACCAGGACCTGTTGCCGTACCATCTCCAGTTAAAGCAGTGATTGCAGATCCAACAGTGGCACTAACCTGTGCTTGTAAGTTCTCAAAAGCAGTGAGAATAGAGTTTGTAGCAATAATAGGAGTATTGGTTCCGGTTGTATATCCGGTCAGCAATTTGCCGGTTACGGTAGTGGAAGCAATGGAAGTAGCACCTGAACTAACAATGCTAACATCTCCACTCATAGCTACTGCAGCGGGCTGGTTAGAGCCATTGCCTACATATATTTCATTAGTAGGAAGGGCGAGCATATATGGGGCAGTCAATGCGGTACCATTCCATACACCGGAAACGATTGTGCCAACAGAAGTTAAAGATGAATTTACAACATTAGATGCCAATGTGGTACCAGTAAGGGTCCCAGCGGGTGCTACTACTGCGTTACCACTCGCTGCAGTGATCAAACCTTTTGCATTCACAGTGAAACTAGGAATACTTGTAGAACCACCAAAACTACCGACATTGGTATTCACTGTCGCAAGAGTAAAAATTGCTGAACCGGGGCCCGTTGCGGTGCCATCCCCGGTTAAAGCTGTTATAGCACTTCCGACTGTAGCTGAGATTTGCGCCTGTAAATTTTCGAATGCTGTTAAGATTGAGTTAGTCGCTAGTATAGGCGTATTTGTACCCGTGGTATAACCAGTGAGTAGTTTTCCAGTGACTGTGGTAGAAGATATAGAGGTAGCACTTTGAGTACCGGTTACATCACCAGACAAAGAACCTGTGAAATTAACAGCAGTCGTAGCATTGGTAGCTGTTCCAGTCAAGTTTGATGTAATGGTACCGGCGGAGAAATTACCAGAAGCATCTCTAAGAACTAAAGTAGAAGCCGTATTAGAAGATGTCGCTGCTTGAGTGGCAGCCACTGAGGTTGCCACAGCGGAAGCAGTTACACCGCCTACTGTGGAAACAACTGTTGCGGTCTGAGTTCCAGTTACGTCTCCGGATAAAGAACCTGTGAAATTAACAGCAGTAGTAGCATTTGTTGCGGTTCCCGTTAGATTTGCAGTAATTGTACCAGCAGAAAAGTTGCCAGAAGCATTTCTAAGAACTAATGTAGAAGCCGTATTTGAAGACGTTGCATTACCAACTATTACAACGGTGGCAGCAATTGCAGATGCGCTTTGTCCTCCCACAGAATTAACTGTTGCCGTTGCCGATCCAGGACCCGTAGCTGAAACATCCCCGGTTAAAGCTGTTATAGCACTTCCAGTAGTTCCACTTACCTGTGCTTGAAGTTTTTCAAAAGCAATGAGTATGGAATCAGTTGATAGGATAGGAGTGTTTGTACCAGTTGTGTAGCCGGTAAGTAATTTACCCGTAACTGTGGCAGAAGATATAGAGGTAGCACTTTGAGTACCAGTTACGTCTCCAGATAAAGAGCCGGTGAAATTAACCGATGTAATTGCATTTGTTGCATTTGTAGCGGTACCGGTTAAGTTAGCCGTAATAGTGCCAGCAGAAAAGTTGCCAGAACCGTCTCTAAGAACTAATGTAGAAGCCGTATTTGAGGAAGTTGCTGCCGCTACAGCAATTGCTGCAGTTGCAACAGCAGTAGCACTTTGCCCACCAACTGTGGAAACAACCGTAGCGCTTTGAGTACCGGTTACATCACCAGATAAAGATCCGGTGAAATTAGTTGATGTCGTAGAAGTAGTTGCGTTACCACTTAAATTAGCGGTGACAATACCGGCGGAGAAATTACCAGAAGCATCTCTTTTTACGATCGTAGACGCCGTGTTAGAGGGAGTAGCTGCATTAGCTAAAAGTTCCGCAGAATGTACGCTTGCCGCAGAACTTCCGCCCACAAACGAAACAACTGTAGCACTTTGAGTACCGGTTACATCACCTACCAAAGAACCCGTAAAGTTAACGGAAGTGGTTGCATTTGTAGCGGTACCGGTTAAGTTAGCCGTAATAGTGCCAGCAGAAAAGTTGCCAGAACCGTCTCTAAGAACTAATGTGCTTGGGATATTAGCACTCGTTGCGGCGAAGTAAGCAGCAGTCGCAGAAGCAACGTTAGCGGCACTTTCACCGCCAACAAAATTTACAGTAGTTACAGCAGACCCAGGTCCTACTGCACTTACATCACCTGTTAATGCAGTGATTGCATTGGTAGCACCAAAAGTAAATACGTTTCCAAAAGAATCTTCTATATTAACGGTGTTGTCTGTTTTAATATATAGAACATAAGACCCTGTTGGGGGTGGCGAAGGAGTGGTGGCTAATGCTGGAAACTGAATCGTACCTGGTATACTCATTTAAACTCCTAAACTATAATTATATCAGCGCCGCTATCGATTACTATTGAGCCAGCTAGAGAAATTTCTAAACTAGGTGCAATCCATGTTTCATCGGTATTAACGATCACATTACCTGTAACGCTTCTCATGGTAATAAAGCCCTGAGCTTCGATAGCCCCACTGTCTTGAACTGAAGTGCCGGGACTATTTTTAATAGTGGTACCCGTTGTATCAGCCCACCGCGTAATAGCGTCAATCGTAGTAGGCGAGATGCCAGTTACATTTCCAGATCCACTACTAGAAGTGTTAACCAGCTGTAATTCCCCAGTAAAATAGTTCAGTGCAACTTTGTAAGCCATTATGTTCTCACCACACTAAGAAGATTAGCGGCCCCATCGTAAGTCAATGTGAGGGTAGCTACAGTCACCGTAGCTTGTTTATAGACCACAATTGTAGGGACGACTTGCCCACCAATAGTAGAATTAGTGAGATCGATTTCGTTGAACTTGTCGGGGACTAATTGAGCAAGATTAATAGTATTTATGCTACCGTCAGCGTTTACGTCGAGTTGATTCTTATCTGGAGCGGGCCCAACAATTCCTACTTCTCCAATAGATATGGTTCCGTCAAACGTAACAGGTTTGGGGTTATTTGGACCGTAAGGATTTCCGTATGGGTCAATATCTATAACTCTATCAGCCATGACAGGAGCTGGCAGATATACGGCGTTGTAATGGTCATCTCGTGGAATGGGAAAATTGTTTTGTTCGGGTGCAGAAATAGTCGCGTCATCAGCAACCAAATAAGCACTAATATCGCTGTGATTTGTGGGAGAAGCCTTGAGACTATTATTATTTGGACCCACTATCAATTGGGTGGGGCTAAGAATGTTTTTGATTTGAAATAATGCTTGTTGGAGCGCGTTGGATTGGAGATTGATTTGCTGTTTTATATAGAAACCAGCGGTACTGTCAATGGTAACAACGCCCAAAGACGTACCATTAGATGTGAAAGCCTGCGGGGGTACCGCAGCCAATTTCTGTTCAAAAGCCATTTTATCCAATCCTTACATTAAGTTAGGAGTTAGTGCCACCACTAACAATACTTTTAGCCCACGCTGAAAGCCCCTGTATTGCTACAGGGTATATGGTAAAGATTGGTTTGGAAGGTCACTATTGTGTAATTCTTAAAAATTCCAAACACTTTTGTATACAAGATTAACACTCTACAATTAAAAAGTCAACATATTTTATATTATAGAGATAACTTATTGATATTTAAGGTCTATTATTTGCTTCATTTGTTAATTGATTGGGATCGGCACAAATTTTTTGATATTCTGCGTCAGCCCGTGCTTCACTTCTTTCGAACTCATTGTCCCTAGGTGAAACCACAATCCCCCCTAGGGTACCTAACACCCCAGCAATGCTCACAGCGTTCACCAGACTCTCTTCCACGGCTTTGGTGGCATCAAACAACCCCAACTCTATGGCATCTCCATACGTCTCATTTTCTACGTCGTAAACCAATTCAGGATTACCGATGAGCTTTGAAATGACTTCGGCGATTTCCTCGACGTTATGGCCAGCATTGTCTAGAAGCGTTTTGGGTAGACTCAAGAGAGCTTCCATGAGGACTTCTCTGGCGGGATCTCCTTCGGGAAGAGTTTCCGCGAGTTTAATAGCCATGTCAATGGCAATCCTGGTGCCACCAGGCAAACAGCCATATTTAATAGCTGACCGCATAGCCATAGTTGCGTCTTCGATACGATCGTGTTTTTCTTTGAGATCAGCTCCAGAGCCAGCAAAAACTGTGAACTTGGCGATACCACAGGTCAGTAGGGCTACTCTTTCTTGAAGCCAAAGCTTTTCAGCCTTGGTTTCAGAATTTGCAATCATTTTAGTTAAGTCACCAGCTCTAACCTCGACATTCATGGGTTCTGGGTCTCCAACTACCGTGGATCTAAACCGATAACTCTCGAAATATTCCATGCCGCCGCCGAGATCGTTGATATTAGCTCCAGACAGCTGATCTTTGATGCCGAATACCTTGGCTCCAGTGAAAGCGGCTAGATCGTATAAAAAAGCTTGTTGGGAATTGGTGAAGCCTCGCATAGGGGTCTTCAAGGGCATAATATTGATAGTGCTAGTGTTGACGAAATTGAACGTCAACGTGGTGAGTACGTTATCCGAAAATCCATGAGCAACTACGACGGTGTTTTTGAAATCTTCGTCGCCAGCCGCATATCTTTCGCCGACCTCGTTTAGAATAGGGGTGATTTGGATGAGATCGTTGATCATACCATCGAATAAGATGAAGCGGGGTTTCTCAAGATAGGCCCTTTGGTTTCCCTGATCATTGATAAAAACATTGTTAAACTTTCCCAGATCTTCGAGTCCGGAATAAATGGGCAATCCGTCGATTCTTTCAATTTTATAATCCTCGGGTCCTGATAATTCTTTGATAGTGATATGAGAGCCTTCGCCGAATCCAATGAGTTCGAAACATTCATAGACTTTATTGGCCATTTCAAGATCGCCGTTGGCACTAATCTTGCCTACCTGTCTGAGAAGGTCTTTGTTGTCTTCGCTGATCATGATAGCACGGCTTTGAATATAGGGTACCAGAATGTCGGAGACCGCTTTTTTGATTTTACGAACGGCTTTCTGAGGACTATATTTGGGATTATTTTGGCAAAATTCGAAAAGATTTTTGATAAGTTGGTGGGCTAGGATAGTGGTGGTTGTGGTGCCGTCGCCCGCGCCTTCGCCGACGCGCTGAGCACTGTCTCTAGAGGTTTCGATGATGACGTGATCGATGGAATCGATGGAACCAAGACTGGTGTAAACGCTGACGCCGTCTTTGCTGATGCGATTACTAATACCGGGAAGGTCGCTCTCAATTAAAACGGTTTTTCCACCGGGCCCGAGGGTACCCCCAACTATGTCCGCGATTCTACTGGTAATATTGAGGACTTTCCGCTTAATAAGCTCGCGGTCGCTGATGAACATTTTTGGGGTGGTCTTGGCTTTACGATGGGACATAGGGCTCCTTTGATATCTGAGCCTGTTATATCATAAGTCTATGATCCATCGTTTCTTTCCACAATCCCAGATTCGAACGTAGCCAAGTGATTGAGCCATTTCTTTCTCAGTTTCTCCTATAGCACCCTTTTCAAGAAGATGCTTTTTTTGACAAGATTGTTTTGAAATTCTCTTATTTCGATATACATAGGAATAGTCAGGTTTTAAATTCTCTTCCATGACGAATCCCGTTTTTTCATAAACCCCTCCAATAGACCAACGATTGTCGGACCAGGAAACAAGTTTTTTATAACTATTTTTCTTAGCATAATCTATAAGAGAAGTCAGCAATTTAGAAGAACCTCCGGAAACAGAAATTCCTCTTTTAAAAACCAATCTATTAAGCGCTAAAATCTCTCCATCTCCTTGACGATGATGATTGTTTCCCGTTACTAAACCGACTAGCTCTTCGTTATAGTACAATCCAAAAGCTATTTTGATTGGAGCAGATCCTTGGATATGATGTTCGTCTAAAAAAACTCTAGCTACTTCCTTAGGAACTTCTTGAATTTGAGTCTTCCTTCCCATAATTTTTGTAGGATTTTTACCAATAGTAGACAGCAAAAAGTTTTTAATTTGATCCTTTCTTTCGGACCATTCGTCGCCAAAGATAGTTATCAAGCGTATTCCGTCATTTTGAGCCTTAATCATTTTATTAAAGTGGTACATTTCTTCTCTTGGAGTAGGACTTTCTTCGTTATGCCAGTATAGTCCACAATATTCTATGCCTATATTAAGTTCTGGTAAGTGTATGTCTATTTCGCTTCCACCAGCTCTATGTTTAAACTTATATTTTTCTACCTTCAAACCCAGACTTTCCATCCATTCTTTTATTTCTATTTCAAAACTAGAAGTTCTATTGCATCCAGAACAGTGCATGCACGAATTTTTAATGACGGTATGGATTTTACTAGTTTCTCTAGTATTTAGACATTTAAGGCATTTAATAATAAAAGATTTTGTTTTGCTTTGAAACCCAGAAACATACTCAAATCCTCTTTCGTTGAGCATTAGTTTTATTTGCTCTAGCGCTTCTGGAGATCCAGCCTGTTCCTTATAAGCATTCCTCATATTTTCCATAGCAAGCGGATCTTTAGCTAATTTTGCTTTATAGGCATGCTTTTGACGTTCTTCTGGAGAAAGGAGGACGTTTTTTTCTTTATTAATTTCTTTTACTTTACTAAGTTTTACACCGCTTAACGCCACTATTTCTTTGTTGGTTTTACCTTGTTTTTTTAAGGAAACCACGAAATCAATCTGCTCTTCGGTATATTTTATCTTGCTTTTAGCAACGATAGCGGCAGTACACTCTTTCGAACAAGAGTTTCCTCTGCCTATCCATTTATATTCAAATTCTTTACTGCAGTTTTTGCAATTCGCAACTTTCATATCTAATAGCATATAATAAAGATTGCGGCTTGTCAACCACGAAATAAAAAAGGCTCCCTATTTTTTAATAGGGAGCCTTAAATAATTGATTTTAAACGATTTCTATTAGCTGAGCTGGCCAGTAATATTGTCGATTAACACGTTTTTTCTTGGCTGGTAAGCTGCCAATGACAGAAACCTAAAATGCGCCTCGGGGAGGCTGAGGTCGCTCACAGCAAGTTTAAGTTTGCTATAAGGAGCAAGCTGAGCGATACCGAGTGTATTGCCCTGGATCAGGAATCCCGTCACAGAACCTGGCTGTTTGTTGCCCAAGTCGGTGAATACAGGGTTGCCCGAACTCTGCTTGATCTTACCAATGAACTTGGCTTGTGCAGCGGTTCCGCCAACACCTGAGCGATATACGTTGTAGTATGAAGCTCCGGATACAGCGGTAATCGTCACAGTCACTTTGTCCCCAGCAGCGGTAACCGTTGCCGTTTGTGGAGCGCCTGGAAGAGATTCGCCCAAGATCGACACGCCCGTCGCGTAGTACACATAGGTACCGGCTTGGAGCAATGACCCAGCAGCACCGGCATCAGCAACAGTAATTGCTGGAGCCGAAGGCGTGCCTTGGCGTGAACGAGCAGGCTGCGTTTTTCCAGAGAGGAAGCGTGAAGCTTCGAGGGAAACAACAGCGCTAGAAGTCCACTGCGTGCGAAGGTGAGCGCCAGTAGCTTCCTGGGCAGACCCAGCGAGCATAATGCGTTCTTTGGCATGCGCGATTTTGTTATAAGCACTCAGAGAGATCGGATCAAGGATTAAGCGATCAGCAGCGCCCATGTTCATGGCCGAGCGAACCGAAGAATCTTCGATGATTGACTGAGTCAGTGTTCCGCCCGAAGACAGTACAACCGTTTGGTTGGATCCGAATTCAGCGAACATCAAGTCTTGCGTGTTAGCTTGCCCATCAGACTGGCGAACCTGTTGGTCGACACCGATCATATTAGGAAGCTGAGCAACAACCGTTGGATTGCCGTCGAAAACACCGGCGTTCGAGAAATCAGCTTGTCCACGGAACAAGTCGAATTCGATATCGCCAGCGAGTTTCATCGCAGCATCGGCAGAAGAGCGGTCTTCAGCCTTAACGCCGTCGAAGGCGCCAATCATGTTTGCAGCAACGGTCACACGACGGATCGTGCTGTAGTATGCCATAGGCACAACAGCGCGAATGAAGTTCGACACGTCTTCTTCGCCGACGCCGCCTTCAAATTGAGCGGATCCACCGAAGATACCGTAGTCTAGCTGACGGTTGAATTGATGAAGTTGCGATTTAACTTCCTTGGAAGGAAGGATTTTCTGCAATTTGATGTGGGAATCGTCGAACGTGACGTTTTGCATCACAGGCGACAAATCTTCCATCATAAGGGCGGCGCCCTGTTCCAGGTTCTGTGGGGAGGCCATGTAACTGCCCGCTTCGAGAGCCTTCATTAGTGACTGAAGTTGTTCGATCATATTTTCATTCTCCTTTAATTAAAGACACCTTATTTGAGCAGGTGGCTAATACTGTTAATGTTTACCTGCCCATTGAGGTAAAACGAATTGATTGCGTCTCTATCGGACTTCTCAAGCTTGGACGGATCCTTCGCCATAAGAATTTTGTGAATCTCGCTCTTAGTAGGAGTCTTCACTTCAACTGGCGTTTCGCTTTTGGCGATAACGTCAAGGGAAGTAATTGCCTTACCTTGAGGAACGGTTTTCTTAGCAAGAGCCGTCAAGAATTCCTTAATCGCTGCCTTTTCAGCTTTTTCAGCTGCAAGTTCGTTTTTAAGAAGTTCGACTTCTGTGTTTTCTGATTTTTCCATCTGCTCTCCATCTGCTTTGCTGGCGGGCGATTTAGCGCCTGGGGTCTTAGAAGGAGCATCGGCAGACATTTCTCCGCCGCTTTTGTGTCCTTCAGTACCTAGGTCTTTTGCCTTTTCGTGTTTTTCCATCTCGGCTGGTTTGGCTTCAGTTTTACCCATACACTTTTGAAGACAGCTATGATGAGCGCTTTGCTCTGCCGGAGACATTGAGCGATACATTTTGTCCATGTGCGCCATGTCTTCTTCGTCATAGTCATGACCCTGTTCATGGCCTTCTTTGGCTTCATGTTCGGGTTTTTCTTCGTGATGCTCTTCTTTGCCTTCTTCCTTAGCTTCTGGCTTCTCGCCTTCAGCAGGAGCGGCTTCTTTGTGTTCGGGCTTCTCTTCATGCTTGTCTTCAGCTGGCTTTTCGCCATCTTCGGACTTCGCAAGAGTTGACTTTTTATTAGCCAATTCAGCAGTAAATGCTAGTTCCACATCGGCTACGAGTTTTGCAACGGCTTCTGGTGTGTACTTCATATTTACTCCTTTCATTATTATATTGGTTAAAAAGTCTATAATTATACGCCCTTAGTAGGCCAGTACAATTGGTCAAGGCTAGCCGTAGGAGCAGCAAGCGAAGCCAAAGCAGCAGCAGGAGTAACGGCAGTTCCGTTAGCAATTGGAGCTAGGTTGTATGCGATACCGAATGGGAAAAGTTCCCATTTGATCGTGTCGAGATCGGCAGCGGCGGGAATTGGATATCCGCCAGAAGTCAGCTCATAAGAGAGTGAAGACGTCGAAGGCGTATAAGCAAGTTCTGCGTTTCCGAAAATGTCGTTGCTAACCATTGGAATTTGTTGCAAATATACAAGAGCAACAGGGCTACCTTCCGTAACGGTTCCGTTATGGGACAAAGTAAGAATCTGTCCACCTTGCGAATCCGAAGCATAGGTGACAGTGTTAAGTCCAGAGTTGTTTTGTAAACGAATTGCAAGTCTGTTGCCAAGATCGCGGGCGACGGCTTGAATTTTTTGTGGTGATAGGATCATAATAAATCTCCTTTAAAAAAGTTAGCCCACATGGGGGCATAAATACGCGTATCTACAGTTAAACATTGTTCTTAATATAGAAAACACTGCAATTTCAATAAGTTAATTAAAATAAAAAGCTTGACTTCTTTAATAGTTATGATATAACTTACATAGAACGGTAATCTTTAATTAGGATTACCAGAAAATAGGAGCTATGTATGAGAGGCCACAATTTATTAGGCAAAACGTTTGGAAAGCTAACAGCAGTAGAAAGAATTGTGCGCGAAAATCCCGAAAAGGGGGAGCAAAGAAGTCGATGGCTTTTTAATTGTGAATGCGGGAGTACTAGAATATCCAAAGCAAGTGCTGTGGTTAAGGGCTTTATTAAAAGTTGTAAAGAATGTACCGCTAAAGAATACAAAAGTGCTCAAGGAGCACGCGGAAGAAATAAGAAATTTGAACCAAAAGAAGCTTCATTCAGAGCAAAGGCTTCTAACGTCAAAGCTCACGCTAAAATTAGAAACATCCCATGGGCTTTGACTTTAGAGCAAACTTCCGAAATATTAAAAATGGATTGTCATTATTGTGGATGTGGGCCCTCCAATCCTTACAATACTTTTAAAAATAGGAGTTGGAAACAGTCTCTTAAATATCCCAAAGAAAATGTTTTGGAGAAAGGTGAAATATTGTATAACGGTGTTGATAGGTTAGATAGTGATATTGGTTACACACCCGAAAATTCGGTCCCATGTTGTACTTTTTGCAATGTCGCTAAAAATGATAGACCTGTAGAAGAATTTCTAATTTGGCTGGATAAATTAGTTAAATTTAGGAGCAAAATATGAAACTGACTCTTATTTCCGACACCCACTGCCGCTTAAGAAAAATTATCGTACCCGAAAGCGATCTTCTTTTGCATGCCGGAGATCTCACCTTCCAGGGCAACGTTCAAGAGATCTCCCAAGAACTTCGAGAACTTGGCCGTATCGCCAAGAATTTTAAACACGGCTGTATCCTAACTCCAGGTAATCATGACCGACTTTTTGAAAACAACTGGGCTCTTGCAAAACAAATGTGCGAGGATGAGGGCATAAAAGTTCTTCATCAAGAAGGAATTGAGGTAGAAGGCCTGAAAATATGGGCATCGGCTAACTCTCCGGCGTTCTGTAATTGGGCTTTTAATGTCGATCGTCTAGAGATAGCCAAGTATTGGGCGGAAATTCCCGACGACACCCACGTCCTTATAACACACGGACCCCCAATGGGTATTCTAGATGGAGTCGAACGTTTTAATGGGAAATTATGCGAATTCGAAATCGAACATGTCGGTTGTTATGCCCTAAAAGAAAGGATTTCGGAGTTAAAACAACTTAAGCTCCACGTCTTTGGCCATATTCACGGAGGATATGGAAAACTCCAAGTAGGCGATATTACTTATGTAAACGCATCAAATTGCACAGAACAATATAGACCAACCAATCCTCCAATCATAGTAGAGTTATAAGCGAATTAATCTTTACATTGAATATTCCCCAACCAACGTTGGGTTCAACTTTAAAGGAGATTTTTAAAATGGCAACTCAACAGACGCCTTCACTTTCGCAAAATACCAAAACCAGGATCGTAGAAGCTGTTACCGCTGTACAACAGGGTAATGAAATCATCGGATCTCTCGGCCTTATGGGCGGAGCTAGAATTAATGCCAGTGCTGACACCGTAGCTTATTCTACTGGAGACGTATCGATCGCATTGGATTCCGGTGGCGCCCCATGTACCTACAGAATCACCTTCCCAGCTACCAATTCACAGATTACCGGCATCAATTGGTTCGAAGTAAAAGGATTCACTCCTCGTGCGCCAAGTGCAGTCGAAACCCTTGATACGCTGGTTTGTGGATATAACTATGATACCACGCTTAATCAATGGTACATTACGGTTCAAATCGTAACCTATGGAACCGGAGCCGCAGTGTCGACCGTAACCTCAGCGGGTTATGTTATCGGTGTACGCGCCGCTGTTTCTTTGAACGCTAACGCAAATCGCCCGTAATTAGTTCTACAAGCTAAAATTTGAGGGGTGTCCGATTTATTTCGGGCACCCTTTTTATTTTTCGTAAGTCGCAGGAATAGAATCTAGCAAAGCGTAAAAATCTTCTATAGTTCCTTTATTGGGAATGGACAAGTCATGCGGGAAATCTACGAGATCGAGTTCTGAAGGATCCGAAGAAGGCGAGCTGTCGAATCTATTGATCCTGGCCGTCGTTAGTTTGGATCCAAACGCCTCTCTTAGCTGATTTACCTCGCTTTTGTAGCGCATATCAGTAATGACGACATTCTTGGTTTGCAGACCCGCTTTTACCAAAGCCTGCTTTACCCAATGCGCGGAATCCACACTGCGCATCGTAGATCCATGCAAGATGGCAAGGGCGCGGGGTGTCCAAAAAAGGTCTTCGTAGATCGGCTTTCCATTGGCGTCTTGAACCAAACCTTGATTTACGGTGGTAAAGAAAACCTGTGAGGTCTTTCCTTCTTTGGTTCGGAATTCCTTAACCAGGAAATTAGCGATCATCTTGGAGTAAGCGTCTTGGGGTTTGACTGGATAGTTTAAGAGAGGCGCTTCTTTGAAATTGGGATCATCTAAACTGTCTCTGGGAATGCCAAACATCTCCGCCGCGATATCTTTCAGGGGATCGGCGAATGCGACACGGACGAAATCGTGGTTTTTGACCAGGTAATCTGCGGCCAAATCTTTTCCGCTTCCCTTGAAAGCGCTGAGAGCTAAAATCATACTATCTCCTTTTTAAGATTTACTGCGGTTTCAATTTGTACGTAGATCTTCTCTACGAGTTCTTTATTTCGAGCTTCGCATCCAACACAGCAGGTTAGATCGGGTAACATCTTAAAAGCCAGGAATGAGGATTCAATAATCTGCTCTAATTTTGCGATTTTCTCTTGATCAGTCATTTGCGCCTGAGTCCGAAGATTTTCATAAGGCCGTCAACCCAACTGGGATGATTTTCTTTTTTAGCCTGCTCAATGATTTCTTGCTCAAGGGCTGTGTACTCTTTTATGATATTTTCATAGGTTAAACCAATGAGGCTATCTGGTTTCGCCTTCTTTTTCCCCTTCTTATGGCTTTTCTTCGTTTTCTTCTTAGTTTTCATGTAGTTACCCCAATTCTGGCTTAAAAGATCAATCTTTACATCAAAAGCTTATCCTATTTGGGAGGCTTTGTCAAGACAATTAAGGGGAACTTATGCCCAGGCTGAGTGCAAAACCAATCATAAACTTTCAGAATATTAACAGTTTTAAATACGCCAATCAATGGACAGTTCAGGCAGGAAACTCTAGTACTCTCTATTTCCAACTCGTGGATTTGGATCAATGCAATCTCAGGTACTTAGCCGGAATCGGAACCAGCAATCAACCCGCTGCGGTTAGGGTGTTCTTTCCGTCAATTGACTGTAGTCAGGTTTTAATGCTTCTGGCCGTACAGAACCCAAACGATGAGAGTGTTTGGAGTGTTGTGATCCCCAGCACGAATACGCCCCAAACCGGGGCTGTGAAGTTTGTACTATTTGAGGGTAACACCCAGACCAATTTCCAGGTGCAACAGATGTTGGTTGTAGAATACTTGGCTGATGGTTCTGATCCAAACCTGCCAGATAATACGTTTTTCTTTTAAATTTAGTTGACAAAACAAAAGGTTATGTGATATATTAAGGGTGTATGAGGAAGAATTGGGACTATCCAGACGAAATAATTCAACTAGCCCTGAAACACGGGAGTATGACGGATTTTATCAAAAATAGCGCCGGAGCATGGCAGGCCGCGAAACGCTTTGGCATAGACAAAAAGATCAAATCTCTTATGCCTGTAAAAAAGAGAGGCGCTTACACTTACGAAGAATTAAAAGAATTTGCTCTTTCGTGCGGAACTAGAGGAGAATTTAAAAAGAAATCTCCGTCTAAGTATAACGCAGCTCGTGATATGGAAATTTTAGACGAAATTTGTTCTCACATGCCTCCTCCAAAAACGGAGGCTTACACGTATGAGGAATTAGAAGCTCTAGTAAAAACTTGCTCTTCTAATCAGGAATTTAGAGATAAATATCCTGGGGCCTATACTGTTGCTTGTAGCAGAAAAGTGTTAAAAAAACTGTGTAAAGATTTTCCAGAAGCTAAAAATAAGAAACATACAAGAGAAGAAGTGGTAGCATTTTTTGGTAAAGATGGATACGAAGTAGTTAGCGAAAAATATGTAAACGCCAACACTCGTCTAGAAACCATTTGTCCGGCTGGCCACACTTATTTTGTTAGATATGGCGATTTCTATACTGGTTATAGATGCGCCGATTGCGTACTTAATAATGTCTCTAAAATGGAGTTGGAACTTCTAGAAGCTCTTAGAAAATACGTTCCAGAATTAAAAAGAAAAAAGTTTAAGGTTACCGTTCTGAATAAATCCCATATTAAAGCTTTTGAAGTTGATATGTATGACTCAGAAAAGAAAATTGGAATTGAATTTGATGGAGAATACTATCATTCTTTTGAGTACATGAGAAGCGATAAAAAGAAAAAGAAATGGTCCGATGAAGATATTCGAAATTATCATGAAATTAAGGATAGCGCTTTAATGGACTGTCACGGTATTTTGGTATTACACATTAAAGAAGAAGAGTGGAAAGTCGACAAACAAGCTTGTATCAACAAAGCTTTAAGGTTTCTAGGAGTATAAAATGGCAGATTTCTCAGCCTCAAGGACATTTCAAACCGCGCAATACCCCGTACACGCATCCCAAACTTCTGGATTGCTTAAGCGCGTAGAACCATTTCTAACTCCCGAACTTTTTATAAACAGATTTCTTTTGGGAGTCCCTCTTAAATTTGCAAACGGACAGTCATTTACCGATGAGATTATAAAAGATCGTATCATGCTCGCAATGAACGAATCAGAAGCGCAAATCGGAACCACAATCACAAGAGAAGAGTTTAAGGATAAACTAGGATTTGACGCCAATTTATACCGCAGCTTTATACATTTAAAGCCACGGCATTCTCCAATTATAAGCATTGAAAGTTTAGCTATTGTTGCGAGCAATGACGAAGTTATTTTTGTTGTACCTAGTATGTGGATAGAGCTATCTTCTTTATCAATGGGTTACATTAACGTCGTCCCACTTTTAGCTGCTTTTGGAAGTTTTTCTGTCACCGGTTCACCAATCACAGCAACGAATCAGGGGGCGGGCGTTGCTTTCCTGGCCCTGTGGGGACAAAATGGCTCATCGCAACACGTCCCAGGATATTGGCAACTTAATTACAGTGCAGGTCTTTCAAATCGCGAAGGACACGTTCCGACTATCGTCAATCAACTCATCGGAACAAATGCGGCCATCAACATTCTCAGCCAAATAGCACAATCTTTTACAACTACTTCTCAAACATTGAGTCAAGATGGAATTTCACAAAGCAGTTCGGGTTTGGGTCCTCGCACCTACGCACTTCGCCTCGAAGAACTCACAAAGAACAGGGATGAACTTATAAAGAAAATCAAGGGAATCTTCGCTAAATCCTATGTAATCGGAGAATACTAAATGTCCTTGCTTAAGCATCTCCGCAAAGCTCTTACCGAAGAGTACTCGCTGAAGAAAGCTGAGGATCCCGTTGCCTACGCTAAGACCGCTTCCACTGGTTTCATTCTTGCTCACCCTGTAAAGATCAACGGCGAAAGTCACAGAAAAGATAATGGTATCGATTACCATTCCACTGTAAAATTCTTCGATAAAGAAAAAGACAACCACGACGACGCCCACAAAACCGCTTCCCAATTAGACCTCACCCCACCCGATCCCAAAGAAACCCATATCGGCACCAATGTGATTAAAGATCGCATGGGTAACGACGTATACGCGATAACTTTGCATGGCAAGCACGCCGACAAGCTCAAAGAGAATCATAAAAAGTTCGATCACATGGGTCACAAAGAAAACTATGACTGGAACGCCCACATCAGTGTGCCTAAAGCCGTACACGATGAAATCAAAGCCAGCGGCCATAAGACCGCGCATGAAGCCGGAATTGAATTCGGGCCAGCACAGCTGAAGCGTGGCAAAGAAGTTATTCATACTTATAAATTAAAAGAGCCGATGAAAAAGTCCGAAGGCGACGCTCCCTCAACCGTCAAGCCTCCTGTCAAAATCAATCCCGAACACGGTAAGGCCATAGCAGATGCCTACGAGGGTATGAAACACGAGCCCAATAGCCCACACGTCAAAGCCGCCTACGATGCTTTGACCAACGAGACCGGCAAACAATTCAAAGACATCATGGGATCCGGACTTAAGATCTCGCAAATCAAACCCGGTCAAGCCAATCCCTACAAAAGTTCCAAAGAAATGCATAACGACATCAAGAATAACAAACATCTGTGGTACTTCCCAACCGAACAGGGCTTTGGTAGTGGTGGGCAAGCTTCGGACCACCCAATGTTGGGCCCCAGCGGTTTCAAACACGACGGCAAGTCTTTGGTACACAACGACATCTTTAGAATCGTTCACGACATCAACGGCCATCACGCCGGTGGAGAAACCGGATTTGGGCCAACCGGGGAGCACCAAGCCTATCTCACCCATAAGAAAATGTATAGCCCTCTAGCGGGAAAAGCATTGGCTACAGAAACTATGGGACAAAATAATTGGGTGAATTTTGGTCCTCACGGAGAAAACAATAGAAAAAATCCAGCCCAGACAAAGTTTGCGGATCAAAAAGCGGGATTGTTACCAGAACACATTACCAATGGAGACTGGCACAATGCATCATAATCAGTGGAAGAAAGAATTTGAAGATTCCGTGGAACCATCTTTACGTAAAGCCGAAGATCTCCATCTAGTCCACTATTCCCCCCAAGCCGGTCTCAAATACATCGACCCAAAGTTCAGCGGAACCGGCGTCGACAGCAGAACCAAAGGCCGCAGCACCGAACACCCACACTCCTTCTATTATAGGCATGGAACCGAACCCGAAGAAGTGGTAACCGGTAGAGCTGCTAACAAATACCACGTTAAAATCGGCGCCGACAAACCCATTTACGATATTGGTAAAGATCCTAAGGGCTTGGTCAGACAAGCCATCGAGGAAAATCAAGGTATTACTAATATGGATACCGTACACTCCAAAATCAAAGAACACGGCTTCCATGGATTCCATAATAGCGGGCACCCCAGTCTTTCCAATGTAGTGGCTATGTATCACCCGCAGCCGGTTCAGAACGACAGCATGCAGAAATCCGAAATCCAACCCCTTCTAAAACCCTGGTCCAGCCAAGCTCAAGCCGCATGGGGTCATTCACCTGAAGGTAAAGCCGCGCTTGGTGGAGAAGCCGCTGTGAAGGAATGGGATAACGCTACCAAAGGCAAGCATCTGCCAAAGCATGTTAAAAAGAACGAATCCCTCGAAAAAGGCGCACTCAAAAATCTCCTAACCGCTGGAACCATGGGCGCTGCTTTGGCCTCCGCTGTTCCCTCAGAAGCCCACGCGCCCAATCACGAACCCCTACATCCCCAAGCCGGTGCTCACCCAACTACGGGCTACGATCGAAAAAAGATGTTAGACGCTATTTCACAAGTTGAGAGTAGCGGCGGAAAAAATACCGTGCACAAGCCAACCTCCATGGGCCGAGCATATGGCCGATTTGCCGAAATGCCCGACATGATCCACGACACTATTCGCCTCAACCCCGATCTGAAACGCCAGCATCAAAAAGCCCTAAATCTTCAGGGTGACGATCTCCACCGTTACATGCAGGACAACCCAAAGTTAGAAGAGCAGATCGCCGATAAACATCTTTCCAGACTCGAACACCATTTCGGCCAGAATCCCAGCCTAATAGCGTTTTCTTGGAACCAAGGTGTCACAGGTACGAATCGCGCCTTAAATCAAAAACACGACATTTCCTCGCACCCATATGTGCAGAAATTTAAACACGCCTACGAAGGCAAGGAGTAATTATGTCAATGAATATTCGCCCCGAAGATATTGATACCATTGAAGACGCAGGTATTTTAGATGGACAACCGGTTAAACTCATCAGAACCCGTGGTGGATTTTGGATGAGCATTATCAACGGCAAAGTCGTTGCAGGCGGATCTCACCCAGCGATCGTTAAGCACAGTGTGTCTAAGATGTTCCCTAACTTCCAAGCCGCTCTCTGCAAAAGTGAAAACGCTGGCATGGACGCCATCGTTGACAAACACTCACACTTCTTATCTGACGATCTGCGTAAAAGTGGTCACGACATCTACAGTATCCAAGAAAACGACGCCATCGAATTCCAAGTCACCAAGCACAACATCAAAGTTGCTGGTATTAACGGTTCCATGGTTGAGGGCTCCCTATCTTTGGAAGCCATCGACTTCCCCGAAGAGTTCAAAAAATCTCTAGCTGCGGCTACAACCGAAAAAGCTCTCTCTGTTAAAGCTAAAACCATCCGGATCAAATAATATGTGCGTAGAACTTGTTAAGAGTGAAACCCAAGTCAGTTTTAAACCCGAACTTCCTCTAGAAGAGCAAATCTGTGGATGCCAGGAAGCTATTATTGACTGCGAACCCGATTGCCCGAAGGTACTGAAGTTCTTGGCCGAAGTCGAAAAGGCCTGCCAATATGGGAAATCGTTGGGAATCAAACTTAGCCTAGTTGATACACACAACTTCGGATTGTTTAAAAAAGTTAAGGATTTAAACCAAGCCATCGCTACTTCTGATATAATACATCAGATAGTTTTGTTTCACGACAAAGCCGATCGTAGACTAGAAGAGATTGCTAACATGTGTAGGAAACCGAATGAATAAAAAGCCCGAAGGCGAACAGATCGAAACTATTTCTTCTGAAGCACCTTATATTCAGGAATCTTTCGATTTAAATCGAATGGACGCTTTTGTAAAGAGTTTAGGTGTTCTCCTAACTCATTGGAAAGCCACGCCTTCACCAATTGGCTTAAACGATAAAGGCGACTATCGTAGAAATACCGGGCAAGTCGATGTTATGACTAGCAACGGCTATATATATAGTTTGGCAGGACTATTCGTTGGTGTTATGACTGGAAACAGCAAAGACCAGCGGCGCCCTGTTGAAGGCGGATTGCTAGACTCAGCGCAGGCCAACCTAATACTACCCAGGTATTACGAGCGCAAACAGACCAACGACGTGGCTTGCGGCGAAGACGGCTGTGTTGTTGATACCGATAAAAACGAAAGAATCTATCTCACCCCCGGAGATAGGTTATACTACGGTGATCCACAAGCCGACGACTTAGTGGTTGGCAAAGAATTGATGAATTTTGAGATCGACAAAGACACCGTTCCCATGTACCCCATTATTAAGATGGACGCACCTATCGTTGATTCTCGCGGAATTTCATATCAACAGAACATCGATTTCGTCATCACTAATTGCGGCGACATTCGGTGGATAGAAGGAAGGCCAAATCCGGGTATTGATCCAAGTACTGGAGAAGGCAGGACATTTTCGGCCCGCTACCTTTATAAAGCGTTTTACTACGTCACCTCTATCTTAAGAGAAGTTAGGATCACCAACACCAGCAAGTTTGGCGAGCCGAGCTGCGACAACCAGGGCCTGAGAAGCGCGGAACGCATGCCGATGTTTGTGCAACTAACCCGTGAATACCTCTATCACAACATCAACAAGGGTTCGGAGACCAATAAAGCACCTCAAAAAGGTGCGGAACTCAGACAGACCGTTGAACCCCCTAGTACGGTTCCAATACAGACTGGAATTGTTAGGGTAGAAACCACGGACCTCGATTTTGATGAATAATTTAAAAAGCTTAAGGAAATCGGTATCCTGCAGGCTTTAAAATAAAGCAATGAATCTTTAATTAGTAAAGGAAAACAATAACATGGCCAACGTTTCAAAGCGCAATATTCCAGGTAATCAAGTTCAGGACCCCTCAGCCATTGGTATCTTGACATACTCAGACCAAGCGGGCTCAGTAAAGACATCAGAAGTCGGCAGAAGTCTAGCGCCTCTTGGCGATGGCGCTGGTGGATTTACCACCGATGCTTCAACGGCGCGTATTTTACCCGGTGCTGGCCAAAATCTTGCCATTTATAATAAAAGCGGAACCGTACAATCGGTTACGGTTAGTTCTAGTGGCTCGACAACGGCTTTGTCAATTGGAGCAACCAATGCAGCTGGCAATGTCGGCGTCGCGTGTACTCCTAATTCCTGGACTTACGTTGCTTGTAATCAATCCAACTGGGTCGTCACGGATTCCTCTAATCTGGTCGTATATTTAATCAATGATTATTCCAGCATCCAAGCCGTGGCACCGGTTTTGGTCAGCCAACCCAACTATCCTCAGCTCTAATTAGATGAAACCGAACGCCGAGTACTTTCTCAGAAAGACACTTGGAGAAGACCTTAAAGAGTCGTTAGGCGAAGTCCTATCTAAGTCCGAAGTCTATAAGCAAGGTACTCGTACTATTACCGATACCGACGATCTTTTTCAAGGTCTTCAAATCGTTCCACGAGCACTACTAAGTCTTTTGGTTAGAGAGTTGTCTCCCATGCAAATCGGAGAAAATAAAGAAATTCGCATTCCAGGAAAAGAAGACACCACGGTTCAGGTTACCAAGCATGAGCGTGATTCCTATAGTGGTCAAATAATTCAAAACAACGTTAAAATCAACGACTTTATGCACCGCTCATTACCGGGTTTAGGTTTGGTTTTGATGACAATGCTAGAACTATACGACTTCGAAGATCTCAAAGAAACTCCTTCCGCCGACCACTCCCATATCAACAAGCTCATCGACGAACGCATGCATCTTCACTCCCTCATCAACCAAGTCGTAGATGGCAAGCTCATGCACCGCGACGCCGTTGAACAGCTTCTCATGACCAAGCTAAATCAGATGGGCACCGAACATAAAGAGATTAAAGAAGAACACAAAGAAATCATGAAGCCCGAAGAACCTAAGGCAACAGTGGTTATTAACATCGAAACCGCTAAAAAACGTCGTCCGTTATCGGAATTCGTGGAAAATCGTAAAAAGAAACTTGCCAAGAAAGAGCATTTTATAGAAATGAAAAAATCCGAAGAAATTTCATGCCCGGATTGCGGGAACGTTATTTTTTCTGAGGGTGCTTACAGCGGCTGTATTTGTTTTGGTGATAGCGATAAAAAGCTTTATGTTAAAAAATCTGAAAACGGCTATATGGTGCGCCCTGGTCGTGGGTGGGATGAAGAGAATCTGGAAATGCTTTTGGAAGCTTTGAGGGGTAATAAAAATGGGTAGCGGCGGCAAGAACAGACTATCCGTTGAAGAAGTTGAGCGGAGGGTTCAACTTGCTCATGGTGGCATGGTTACAATGGTCGGATCTACCTACAAAGGTATGCTTAAAAAAGCATTGTTCGTCGACAAGGATCATGGGGAATGGTGGACAAAACCGGGTGACGTAACATTTAAGAAATCGGGCCATCCCTTAAGATCTTTAGAAAAATCAAGAAATACCTTTACGAGTAAATACGGTATTGGTATCATTAATGCCAGTCAAGTAGAAGAAATAAAAGAAAAAAAGAAAGCAACTACATTCAAAAACCATGGTGTTAAGCATCCTTCTCAGAGTAAGGCGATCAGAGAAAAGGCTCAAAACACGACCCTAGAAAGGCATGGGGCTTTATTCCCGTATCAATGTTCAGACATTGCTCTCAAGGCCGCAAAAAAAGTAAACAATCCCAGTACAAAAATTCATTGGAAAACCGGAGAAGAACTATTTTGTCAAGGCGGATATGAAGCCAAAACTGTTGACTATCTTAATGCCAACCAAATTAACTTCGAATGGCAGCCCAAGACATTCAAAATGCCTGATGGTAAAACATATCGTCCTGACCTATACCTGTCTGACACAGGCATTTGGGTTGAAATAAAAGGCTGGATGAGAAAAGATGCTGAGTTAAAGTGGGACTGGCTCAAATCTGAATACCCTAACGCAGAACTTTGGAATCAAAAGAAACTAGAAGAAATGGGGATATTGTAATGGATACTAATACGTCCCAGCACTTAGTCTTCGCCGGAGATGGCGATAACATTGGTCAAAGACACGCTCGGGCCATTTTGTCCGATGACATCGCTCAAGTAAGAGAAGTTTCGGAACATATCACCGAAGGAAATAATTTTGTAAGAGACTTTGTTGAATCCCATGGGGGCGAATGGATTAGTGGCGGCGGCGACGAATTCTCATTTATGGCTCCTCCTGAGTTTGTGGAGCTTCTCGATCAGCTCCGAAAAGATTATGAATATATAGTTCAAGCCACACTATCCGTTGGATATGGAGATACTATCTCTCAAGCCGGTAAAGCACTTTTGGTTGCTAAAAGTCGCGGAAAAGATCAAGTCGTACAGTACGAAGATTCGATGGAAGACGAGCTTCAGCGTATCGGTGAAGAAGAAAATTCTCCCGACGCAGAAGCAAAAAAAATAAAAGGTGTACTTACTAGCGATAACGGCACGCAAGCACAAGAACCTGGAAACGCGCCTCCAGAATCTGACAAGGTATTGCCAGAAGGATCTGACGCTGCTGTTAACGAACCCACTTCTTGTGAGCCACCAGTTGAAGATAATAATAACGGATATGATTCGGGTTATAAAAATAGCAATCCCACCACTAGAAAAGACTCTTATAGAGCCGAGGATATGACTCCTCCTACGATTGCAAAACCTAACCTAAAACAGCAAACGCCGGTCAAAGAAGCGGTTTCTACCGATATTCAAGAGACCAACCGTCAAATGAATGAAGAACCCGCCAATCCAGATGAAGAGGCTCCTATGATTGAAAAACCAGCACCAAAAGCATACCATGGACAAGCTGAGGGCGACGAAGAAGTCCCACAAAGCAATGTTCCACAAAGTGAGGCTCAGCCTAGAGATAACGATAAACCCGGTGATCTTAAATATGGACCCGGCGAAGGCGAACAGATTCAGCCCGAAGCCGATGTTCCCGTTGAAAACGCTACCACAGATGAAGCCGAAGCCACTGAAGACCAGGACATGGAAACCAAACATTGTGAGAGCTGTACTTGCGCAGATCACAAAGACGCAGAAACTACTTTGGACGAACACGTTGACAATGCTCAGGATTTTGAAAATACCTTAGATGACGGCCAACCTGAAGGCGCGGAAGAAACTTTAGACCAGCACATCGATAATGCCACCGATATGCAAGATAACATGGATCAAGATGGAATTAGTCGTCCCGAAGACTATGACGATAAACGCGAAGACATGGGACTTAGCGAAGAAGACTCCGGCGAACCCGACCTAGACGGCGTTCTTCGCGATGGACTTGATGAGCACGCAGAAAATATCCAGAAAGAAAAAGTTGTCAACATGGTTGGAGAAGCCCTGGAAGGATTCAAGAGTCAGAAAGCAATTCTCGATAAAGCGAAGGAACAAGCGCCAGAATTGTACGCAAGTTGCATTTCCATGTTACGCGCTATGATCGAACTCTGCTCATTGGCTGGAATCAACGATGGTGAAGCCGAACAAGAAGTTAATGAAATCGAAGGTCAGAGTACTGCTCCAGAAGAAACTCCTGGAGAAGAGGGTACGCCAGCTGAAGCCCCTGCTGAAAGCGCATGTCCTAGTTGTGGAAAACCTCACGATGAAGCGGCTCCCCAGGAGGGGCCGCCTGGAGCCCCACAGCAGTAAGCCCGAAGCTCAGGCCGAGGGCGCCGTAGGATCGGTTAAGAAATTGCCGACTAAACATTCTACACCACATATTCCCAAAGAGACCACTCCGGTTGGAGGCGTCAATGCTAAAGGCCAGAAACGCTATATCGATCCCTCTACGGGAAAAGATGCTTACATCGACATGAAAACCCCTAGAGTTAAGGGACCAAGAGGTCTTCCCGTAAAAGGCTAGCATGCTAAAATTCAATATTGACCCCAAAGATATATTGGCTGCATGTAAGGATTCCCAAGAAGAGGTTAAAAAAGCCTTAACTAAAGGTGTAAAAGATCTCGCAGTTGCGGCTCAAGGACATATTGTCGAACTTGCTAAAGGCGAACTGAGTCCGGCTTTGTTTAAGATCTTTAAGGGTGACCAAAAAGAACCCACACTTCGCATAGATACTATTGACGCCAATACCCATGTTATAACCTTATCGGGCTCTGCTTACTGGATTGAAGAAGGCATTGAGCCGGGCAGTGATATGAAAACGGACAAGTGGCTTTTTAAATCTAAAAAGACCAGAACTTCTAAAGAAGGTTACCGCTATTTATTTGTACCATTTGAACATTCAGCACCTCCTAGCACCCAGACCGGCTATGAAAAAGGCCTAACCGACCGCGTTAAGTTCGAACTCAAGGCTAAAAACAAACAACGTAAACAGAATGGCCTATCTCAGATTCCTTGGATGGGGATAGAAAGAGATGAGCATGGTAAACCCAAAGAGGGTTTGATCCATGAATTTGATTTCAAAGGCACCAAAGCAAAAGATAGTTGGACATCTAATCCATTAGAACGTTTGAGGGTCTATCAAGCCGTTGAAAGAGATAAAGAAGGAAAAGCTAAGCTCACTAAAGGCGGCAAAGAAAAAGTAACCCGATCGTGGATGACGTTCCGTACTGCTTCCGAAAATCCAAAAAGTAAAGATAAGTTTATACACCCCGGTTATACCGGCAACAAGTTTATGGATAAAACTAAAGAATGGGCTGAAACCGAATTCTACGGCAAAATCCTACCTGACATTTTTGCGAAGTGGAAGGACTAATATGGGTGGAATATTTCAAACCGACGCACTGCTTAAGACCATACTTGAAGAATCTCTGCAGGATGTTAAGAATAATCTGTGGCTTGTCGAATACATATTAGAAGATTTCACTCAAAACAAGTTCTTGCGCACAAAATTTGGACAAAAGCAAATCGCTGCTGCCAAAGAATTCTTTTTAAATAACAATGTCAATGTTCAGTTACAGTTCTCCAAAGATAAAGAGAAATTCCCAGCTATCTTCTTAACGATGGGCAGTAGTAATGAATTTCAAGAAAATCGCACCATGGGCGACGTTGGAGAAAGAAATATCATTTTACAGCCGTCACAGGTTGGTTTAAAAATACCTTATGTGGTACCACCCTTTATTCCCACAAGTTTTGATGTCGCCACAGGAACTATCGGGGTCCCTGAAGGAATTGATCTCATGCCAGTTTCTCCAGGCATGGTCGTACTGAATCCTGAAAATGGTAACGGCTACCCAGTAATCAGTATTAACGGTCAAAGTATTATGGTTCAAGCCGGGATCGAATTAGACGCGTCCCAACTCGGGGTTGTTCCTCAATATCGTTATTTCCAATCCCGTCTGGGACGTTCATTCTTCGAAGAAACCTGGGCCATGACTATTGCAACGAATGATCCTCAGACGTTGCTTTGGCTTCATAGTTTGGTAGTTTACACACTTCTCAGATATCGTGAGTTTTTTGAACACAATGGCTTTTTGGAAACCAAACTGAATAGTACCGACATTTTTACTCCCGAGTTTAGCAATGCCGGTGGCGAAGAAATCTACTGTAGACAAGTTACCATGAGCGGTCGCGTAGTCCAGAGCTGGATTCGTGGTCTTCATAAGAAAATCGAATCCGTTCTTATTAGAGATATTAATCCTGCCGCTGTTACTTTAGCCGATCCTTCAGGCTATGTCGGCGGCATACGCATCGTTAGTAACCTAACAACTCCTCCTCTTCAACAGAATGATACGACCTATTTTACCGAAAATCCGGAAGACGAAGAGTAATGAAACTACCCAAAACCCCCAAACTCGGTGCTACTTTGGGCTCGACTCTGGGTACAACTTTAGGTACGCCCGCCGCTAGTGCTCCTAAAGACATAACCAAAATTGGTAAGCAAGGTGTGGCTGCGAAAATGCCAAAGCCAAAAGCGCCACGCGATGCATTTGCGCCGCCAAGCGTGTTTTTTGGGAAAAGTGAAGATAAGCCAAAACATCTAAGTGTCTGTAAATTAAAGGATTTTATTGAACATAAAATGAAAAAACGGGCTCAAAAATGATTAGGGAATCAATCTTTATGTGTATAAGGGGCAACTATGGCCGAAAACAATAAAACAGTTTCAGCACGCGATGCAATTCTAGCCGTTCTCGCCAAGGCCAAACAAGTCCTTGAAACTTCCGATCTTGTTAAATCCGAATACAAGACTGAAAATTCCCCTAAGCCCGGCGTTAAGTATGGCAAAATTGAAACCGCTCAAAAAGCGACCGAACGCGATTATAAAGAATATGAAGTGAAATCAGGTGGTTCCAAGGATTCTACCGGCCCTCGTGTTGCTAAGCAAATTTCTCCAAGTGGTAATCCAAAAGAAGAAGCTGAAGGCAACAATAAGCCCGATGGCATGGAACCCCACTACGAGTTTAAAGACAAGGTTGCCGGAGAATTGGCTAAAGAAAAGAAAGCTTTAGGCAAGGCTGAAAATCCAGATAAAGAGCAAGACGCTGCGCTTGGTGAAAAAGTCGAGAACGACGTCGAAGAACATTTTAAAGAAAATGCAGGCGCTGAACGACAAGAAGGACATTCTATGGCTAATCCTGAAGATAAGACCGACAAAGCAACAACGATTCCAAGGCTGATTTTGTCGGCTAAACTATCGAAATTTATGGAATTTCGCCACGCAAAGAAAAAAGCTCAAGAATCCGCCGCCGCCGTAGGATCTCCAGCCGCTTCTGCTCCAGCCCCAAGATCGACCCAGGATAGTCAACCGGACACAAAGAAGATATAATAATGAAAACCTGTTCGAAGTGCGAAATCACAAAAGACCTTGAATGTTTTGGGAAAGCTCCCCAAAACAAAGACGGTCTTAATGGGCAATGCAAAGAGTGTAGAGCCGCTTATTTACTAGATTATAATGAAAAAAACAAAGAAAAGGTTATGGCGGGTCAAAGAAGATATTATAAAGAAAACAGGGTAGAGATTATAGAAGAAAAAAAGATCTATCGTGCTTTGAATTTAGAAACTATCAAACCCAAAACCAATGCTAGACTCAGGGCTAGAAGAAAAAATGATCCTCAATTTAAATTGGCAGCTAATTTAAGAGGACGTCTTAATATGGCTATTAAAAGAGGGTACAAGGCAGGTTCGGCGGTAGATGATTTGGGATGTTCTGTAGAATCTTTTAAATCTTATATAGAAGGTCTACTCCAGCCGGGCATGACATGGGCTAACTATAGCCCAAGAGGATGGCATTTGGATCATAAAGTCCCCTTGGCTAGCTTTGATTTAACAGATAGAGAACAGTTTTTGAAGGCTTGTCATTACACCAATTTACAGCCTTTGTGGGCCGTAGACAATATTAAGAAAGGTGACAAAATTTATGGCTAAGAAACAAACTCAAGCCGCAGAGATGACTCTAGAAGAAGCGAAGGCTTTTCGAGCTGCTTTAGCTCGTCCCCAAGAAAAAACTTTGTCCGGTAAACAAAGACGCGAAGCTTTTAAAGCCTTTTGGGCCCAAAATAAAAAAGCCTACGGCATGACCAATAAGCTAGAAGAAATTCTTTGGCTTCATATGGTTGCCACTAAGAACGATGAACCCGCTAATTTCGAAGCCGGTTTAAAACATTTTGGAATCAAGAAAGTTTAATAGGGAGAAATACAAATGAATCAGCAATTAGTCACTCCAAATGTGTCGACAAACATTCCAGGCACTTATGTTAATTATACCGTACTAAGTCAGCCAATCGGCGTAACTTCCAGCGGTATTCTTTTGATCATGGGCGAAGCCGCAGGCGGCCCTAGCTACGAACAAGTCGCGCTTAAAAACAGCGTTTACACACCCGATCAGCTTCAAAAGGTCATCCAGACCTACACCAGCGGTCAGATCGTCGACGCTTTCCAGGCCATTACCGCTCCTTCTAACGACGCCAACATCTCGGGTACCGCTACCCAAATCTACGTCGTTAAGACCAACACGGGAACCAAAGCTAATGCGACACTTCCTAGTTCTTATGGAACGCTAACCGATATCAACTGGGGAGTTCTTGGAAATCAAGACCAATATCAAACTTTAGCTGTTCAAGCCGAAGTCGCTCCCACTGTGACCGGTGGAACCATTCCTTCTTTCAGTGCAACTCCCAACGCTACTTTTACCGTTCGCTTGAACGGTGGCGCTGCTATGGTTGCAACGGTTGGATCCGGTCCCTATACTACGGGCGCTCAAGTCGCTGCTTCCATCACCGGGCTCCCATCTGGTATCACCGCTAGCGGTAACGCTACTTCTATCACTTTAACTGTCACTGCAGACGCTTCTGCTTGGGGTAAAGGTTGGGGTAAGAGCTTCGAGCTTATCGACAGCACTCCAGGCGATCTGGCAGCTTTAGGTCTTGCTCCTGGTTTGACCGTTTCTTCGGAAGAACCTGAAATCGAACTCCAAGATTCCAATGCTTCTCGCGGTGTCAGCGAAACCTTAACTGCCAACGCAGCGGTAGCTCTTGCTGTTGGTTATGCTGGAACCACAGCTACTCTCACTATTGCCTTGGTTTCTGGCGTCTATACCTTAACCACAACGGTTACCGGCGGCAGCGGTGGAAATCTGAGCATTAACTTAAGCCAGTATTCCACAATCGGCGCTTTGGCGACATTCATTGCAAGTCAAATCGGCTACTCCGCCACTGTCATTCCTGCCGCTAATTCTCTTCCTACTTCGGCATTGGACGCGGTTTCTGCAATAGGTATTTGCGCAACTGGCGCTGGAGACGAACCCGGTCGTATTAAAATGGGACTTTATCAGTTCGAACAAGCGATGGCCACCAGCAAACAGTTGGTTTTCACGCCAATCGCAACCGCAGGGCTTCCCGCTCCTATGACCGCCCCCGCTTATCTGACTGGCGGAACCATCGGCGCCACTCTGGCTGCTGATATCGTTAATGTCGTCGACACCCTGGGCGGTGTAAACGTTGACATTATCGTTCCATTGTTCTCGCAAAACGCTAGCGCCGATATCATCGCTGGTTTGACGGATCCTGCTTCGACTTATACGATTGCCGCTATCAATGCATTGCTTAAGAGTCATTGTATTGAGGAAAGCAATCCGAGCCTTAACAGAAACCGTATTTGTATCTTGTCTATGAACAGTACGTTTGCAATTGCCGCAGCCGCCGCTCAAGGCCTTGCAAGCGCTCTGTGTTCTTTGACCTTCCAGAATGTAACACAGGTTAATAGCCTTGGTGTTATCACTCAGTTCCAACCTTGGTACGCCTCGGTTGTCGCTGCTGGCATGCAGTTGGGCGGATTTTACAAAGCCATTGTAAACAAATACGCAAACCTGATCAGTATCATCGATCCATCGGACTACGATAGTGGGTCTCCTGGCGATACCTCAGAAGCTTTGTCTGCTGGTTTGCTTCCTCTATATACCGATATCGGTGGACCTAAATGGGTTAGCGATCAAACAACCTACGGAATCGATTCCAACTTTGTGTGGAATTCAATCCAGGCCGTGTACGACGCCAACTTGATCGCAAAAGATCTGAAAGTCAGTTTCACCAATGCTTTTGTTGGTCAAAGTTTGGCCGACGTTTCCGCAGCATCAGCTTCTGCTTTCTTAACGCAGAAGATGGCTGGCTACATGCAGCTTAAACTGATTGCGCCTAGCAATGGTGCCCCACTTGGTTTCAACAATGCGAAGATCACAATTGTCGCACCTACAATGACCGTGGCCGTGAACATCTATCTCGCAACGGCGATTTATTTTATTCCAATCAGCTTCAGTATCTCAGCTGTGGAACAATCGGCTTAATTTAGTATAAGGAGAATGAAAAATGGCTGGAGCACAACTACCTAATTTAAATCCCACCAATGGTGGAACAGGTCAAAGCTACACCGTAACTGGTGGAAGAGCTTTGCTTTATTTACCTAATCAATCTGGGCAACTGGTGTTGGCTGGGACCTTTGATACCGTTAGCAGAGGCCGAGGACTTGGGACTGAAGCAATTCATACCCTCGGTCAATATTCGGCCCGCGAAATTGCAATTACTTCTTACAACGAAGTTACTGTAAATTGTAGCGGATTCCGTGTAGTCGGAGCTGGAACTACGGTTCTTGGTCATTTCCCCACACTTGCTGAGATCTTAAACTATTCATCTGTCACAATCAAAGTTGTTGACAGGCAGACTGGCGATACGATTTTAGTCGTAACCGGCGCTGTTCCTACTACAGACAATGAGAACTATTCGAGCCGAGCCACCACCAAGACATCGATTTCTTATACGGGAATCGCGGCTTTCGATGAATCGACCACTGATTCTTCGGGTAATCCGACAGATGGTGAAGGCACGCCAAGTTGGCCATAAGTATTTGACACTACATAGTTAAATTATTATTTGAGGCCGTCAAAATAAAAACTTGACGGCCTTTTTATATATGATATAGTGGGTATATGAATAGAACTTGGACTTTAGAAAAATTACAGAACGAAGCTATAAAATACACAAAAAGATCTGCTTTCCAAAAGGGAAGTAAGACGGCCTACAATACGGCTCAGCGCAAAAACCTACTGGACATTATCTGTAAGCACATGGAAGCCTTTAACATCAATGGCGACAGAAATCCTAATTTTAAATGGTCCCTGGATATTTTAAAACAAGAAGCTCTGAAGTACAATTCAAAAAGCGAATTTAAAGATAAAAATCCAAAAGCTTACCACGCAGCTTGGTACAGCGATGTGCTAGATGAAATCTGCTCCCATATGAAAAACCTTCTCCATTATTGGACGGACGAAGAATTGGCCAAAGAAGCTTTAAAACATAAAAGCAGAACCAAATTTGAAGAAAAAAGCGGAAGTGCCTATCTAACCGCTTGTAGACGAGGTCTTATAGATGAAATCTGCGTACATGCTCCAAAAAATGAGAAGAAAAGCTATGTACAAAAAGAAATATTTGATTTCATTAACTCTTTTTATCCTGATACCGTATACGATACTAGAAAAGTAATATCTCCGTTGGAACTAGATATTTACATACCATCATTGAAGCTAGCCATTGAATATTGTGGCCTATATTGGCACTCAGAAGAATATAAAGAAAATAGCTACCATTATGATAAAATGAAATTTTGCAATGAAAAAGGTATAAGACTGATTACAATATTTGAAGATGAATGGCTAAAAAGGCAGGATCAAGTAAAGAACCTTCTTAAGTCGGTTATCAATAAAAATGAGTTCAAAATAATGGGAAGGAAAACTAAAATTAAAGAAGTGCCCAAAAAAGAAGCTAAAGAATTCTTAGAACAAAATCATATTCAAGGGTCTTCTGTATTTGAAATATCGTTTGGTTTGTATTATTTTAACGAACTACAAGCAGTAATTACCGGCAACAAACATCATAGACAAGGCCATTCCGACACGCTAGTTTTAAATAGATTGGCTTTTAAGACCGATGTGTCTATTGCTGGAGGCCCTTCTAAACTTTTCAATCGTTTAGTGAGCTATGCGAAAGAAAGGGGATACAAGAGGTTAATTTCCTGGTCCGACAATAGGTGGTCTGAAGGAAATGTTTACAAAAAGTTAGAATTTGAATTAACTGAAAATTTACCTGCCGACTATTCTTATTTTAGCAATCAGTCTAGAATATCCAAACAATCTTGTCAGAAAAAGATGTTAATTAAAAAAGGTGCTAAAGGAGATATGTCTATGACCGAAAAAGAATTGGCTTTAAGTCTAGGTCTATATAGAATTTATGACTGCGGTAAGAAACAGTGGTCCATTAATTTATAGCACCCACAACCTCTTGTTTTACCTACTCTTTTTGGATTCAGACCCCCTAAAAACAATCTTTACCTTATGGCGACAGAAACTCCTAAAACCGGCCCAACATATATCCATGGTGTTGGATCTAGCACTGCAATTGATACTGCCGGAGAAATTGTGGATTTGGCCGGTATCGACTGTTCTGCACTTCTGCAAGGCCCATTTTCCTGGGAACATCAAAATACTCAACCAAATCAACTAGTTGGAAAAATATTAGAATACAAAAAGATCTTTTCTGAAGCTGATTGCGAAAACGAACATCACAAACGCTTTTGGGAAAAATGCCAAAATCCGTTCCTTTATGTAATGGGACGTCTTTTTGATGATAAAAAGGACTCTTCAAAAGAAGTCGCTGCCTTATTCATAGACGATGCGGAACATCCTGATGAGCCCCCAATGGTTGGATTCAGCATCGAGGGCAGCAAAGTCGACAAAAAGGGTATTATAGTGACAAAATCTATTGCTCGCAAAGTAACCGTGACAAATGCTCCCGCCAATAAACAGTGCGTCGCCGAACTCATTCCCGGCCCTGAAGTCAAACAAAAATCCGAAGACTCCATCTTTAAATCCGAATTCACCCATACCATCGATCTTGTAAAAACCGAACTTAAAAAAGACGGCAACATGCCCGCTCCTGCGGCCTCACCAAAACCTGATCTGGGTTGGACCGCTAATCCTACCCCTTTTGGTAATCCTATGAGCAATCTAATGTCAGGACTTGGAATGGGTAAAAAAGAAATGAAAAAATCCCAGGTTCCTGGTAGCAAATATCCGCCGAAGTCTGATGTTAAGCCTGGAACTCCTCCCCAAGAAAAAGTTGGAGGCATTCCTAAGTTTGGACCCATTGCTAAACCAACACCCAAACCTTTAGAAAAAGCCCGTGTTGATGAAGGCAAGACTCCGGAACGAAAAGCTTGGGATAGATCTGCTAGAAATGATAGAACTGGCACCACAACTACAACTTGGATTAAACGTCCTAGTGCGGTTGGAGAATTGCTGGGTGCAAAACCTAAAAAAGAAACTCAAACCAATACTCGTTCCCATGCAGCCGCCGGTAACATCGATATGAGAATCGGAACTGCCGCAACCCCAGGACATGCGCCCAGAACATCGTCTACACATGGCGGTGGGACCGTTACGTCGAGTAGAAAAGTAATAGGTACACCTGCTAAATCAATGCAAAAAGCAATGACCGCTGGATCCGGTATGGCTGGACCCGGTACCCTTAGTGGTGGTGCCGCGCTTAGTAAGGAAAGTCTTGACAAGAAGATGAAAAAGGCCGAACTTTTGAAACGCGCCAAAGAAGCCTACCAGACCTGGGAAAAGAGAGAAGCTTTTGAGAATTTTATGGCAAAAAGTATGCCAGAACTTACGAAGCATGAAATTATTGCTATTGGTCAAACGATTGCTTTGTCTAAGTCCTTAAAAGCTGAAGCCAAATTAGCCAAGATGCTAACTTCTAAAGAAGCTATTGATGAGAACGAAATCGGGACCAAGTTCGACAAGAACATGGCAGGCGACAATATCAGTTCTTATGTTTCGCCTGCAACTGGCAATCTAGGTGCTTCTGAAGATTTTAAGAAAGCTGAAAAGAAAGCCCCTGGTGAATATGGTAATGTTGAGCCACATACTAGCCATAAAGGTATGATGGGTTTAGGTTTCGACTTTCACATGAAACAGAGTGGGATCCATAAGGAACACGCCGAAAAAGCCCATACTAGCGGAAATAAAGATTTGGGCCAGAAGCACCGTGAAATGGCCGAAATGCATCGCATGTATACTCACGCTCTTCCTCATGAAAAAGATGAGCCGGGTCGTGATTATTCTTCCGCTGAAAAAAGCGCTAAAAAATTAAGGATTGCCTTAACAAAATCTGAATCTGAATAGATCTTAATTTCCCCTTGACAAATTCTATCTCTTATAATAACCTCTGTACTGGGAGGCATTATGGGCACAAAAGTGTTTTGTTACAGGAATTTACACCAAAAAGGCGTCGTTTGGTCAGTAAAAAATGTTAAAACCGGATTAGTAATAGATAGATCTAAAACCGTATACATTTCAATGGCCGATCTCATAGTTTCTCAAGCCGGACGCGATAGAGTGATAAGAGAGAAGAGAAAGCATGTCCACGCCGGTATCAGGGGTAAAAGGATCAAAGCAGCCCCTAAGAATGTGGTTTGGATTAAAGCTACTTACAATCCATACTTATATAACTCTTTTGTTACTTCCGAAGATGAAATTCCTATTCATTCTGCCAGATATGCTAAATTAAATAGGTTTGGTTTGTGGATTGGAAACCTTAAGCGTTGAAATATCTAGCATTCCCAACAGGATGTAGGTCGATATGAATCCATGTTGGAGTATTGCGTTCCATCCTAATCCCGTACTTCTCTAAAAATGGTTCCAAGATCCCATGCGTTTGTTCTATTGTAAGTTTAGGACTGCAATCGAAATCGCAAGCCAAAAACTGGGCATGGACATCGTTTGGAATTGCCTTGACTACTTGAGCGTTATACTCCGGAGAACGATACATACAATGCACGGATATAGGGCACCCCAGCAACGTCCTAATTTCTTCCATCTTATTGCAAAGTACTACTAGTTTTGCTTTCCCATCATCAGTTAAGCCGTCTGCTGCCGTAGCCAGTCGATTCCAACTATGTAAAGTAACGGCATCTCCCACAGTGAAATGGGGGGTAATGGAGTAGTCCTTGTTGGTCCAGTCGATCGCCCCCACAGGGGTGATCCCAGCAGCAGGCGAGGAAGACTCAGGAGCCACCGCAGGTTCTTCCTTAGGCGCCCCAATAGGGATATCTACCGAGATCTCTGTCTTTCCATCAGCCTTATTACTAAGAAAACTTAACAGTATCTTACCCAATGTAGCCCAAATCGAATCGCCCATATTATCTCCTTGACATCGGAATCTTTAACTGGTAACCTTATAAAGATTGTCGTGGTAAATACATGAGATTAGACATAGTTTTTGGGTCGGATGGGACAAAAAAGAGAGTAGTTTGGGATCAATCTCTTGAGTCCTTCCCAAAGCTCATGTTGTACCAGGGCAAGAAATGGGAATGGGCAATGTATAAGGAAACACCATACGCGGATTACGAACTCATTTATTCCCAACTCCCTACCTATGACCCCAATTTCTACGTGAACGACTACACGGTTTTCGAAGACAGATTTGAGAAAAGCATTGGCTGCGAATGCGGAGCACATTGGACCAGCTTTCCAAATTTTCACATGTTTTATTGTAAAAAATGGGTAGCCTGGTAATGGGTTACAAAAGCCTCTACACAGAACTCGCCTCTGCTTTAGATCACCTAGGTGTAGCGGTTTGCGATCACGACTACATGGGCTATTGCTTTCAAACCCTGGGTCTCAGAGGTTTTATCTATATCAAAAGTCGCCTGACCTACAAGGAGAAGTACATGGCACTCTGTCATGAAACCGGCCACCTGTTTTACATGAAAAAGGGTAAAACGTTGAACTGGTCGAAAAAGCCCAGAACCGAAGAACAAGCCAATTGGTTCGCCATGCAACTGCTTAGACGCAACGGAATCGACGTCGAAGAATACAAAGAATTTTACAACAAAGCATTAGTAGCTGTTAAAAAAAGAAAGAAATCGTGGTTTGAAATATGAATGGTGACGACTTAATCAATTTGCTGGATTAATCGCGCTGTTTGGCGAGTTCGTCGTGGTCGGCATTGATGTAGGTGATGTGGCCGCTTTTGTTGAACCCATAACCCTGTGGAACATAAATCATAGTACAGCGGCAGTGTGGGTGCAAAAGCAGGATGGAAGGAAAATCTTCTCCCCTTACGTGATAGCCACCGGAAAGCTCTGACAGTTTAAATAAACGGGGTTGTCCGGAAGGAGTTAGGTGGACTTTTACACACTCCTTGCAGGTCACATTGTCTCTAATAACGATGAATGCCACGGTTGGATCTTTATCGCCGGTTTCCGCAGCTTTCCTTGAGATATCCATCAAAGCGCCGAGATTACGAGTTTTCGTGGCTTCTGAGGCCGCAATCCTCTCCATACCGCTCTTGGCCTTACCCAGTTCTTCTTGTACAACCTGGTTCAGGGCTTCCTCTGGTATGGGTTGATTGGCGATCCTAGCCTCTCTGGCGAGCCCGTCAAGGCGCTCCGAGATGGCTGTGGTGGTCTTAGCCTTCAAAGACTCGATATACCCAAAGGCACCCCCTAGGATGCCTTTAATGACGTCGTTTTCGGTATGATTGAGGTATCGATTGTTCATTGCCTGGATGAACAGCGTGGCCAGGGTAACGCCCTCGGCGAAGCCTATTAGGGTGATTTTCTTATGGTGGAGTTTGGGAATAGGGCCTAAAAGGCGCAGGGCGGTCTTATCGAAAAGGTCTTCGACTACTCTGTTGATTTGCTCTTTGGACTGAGAAGAGATGCCATACATGAAACACTACTTAGTTTTTAATAATATTAAACAGAAGAGGAAATTTCTTTTTGAGTTCTGAATTGGTCATAATTTTATTGGGCTCTTTTTCAAGCATTCCCATACCCTTTTTAAATTCTTTAGATTCCAATTTGAACTTTTTCTTTTCCTTTTCAAAGTCCTTAAGAAATTTATCTACTTCTTTTTCTAATTGTTTTACAGTTTTCATAAATCAATCCTTCTTAACGACTCCATCCACATTGAGAATATTAGAAATGTCTGAAGCCGCTTTTGATTCTTCTTGAGCCCACTTTGCGAAGACGTCGCCGACGATTTTTTCCTGCATACTGAGAGCTTTCTTGGCGGGTTCCGGCAGGTTGGCCTGGAGTCGTGGGGTGAAGTTAAGAGCAGCCTTAGGGGCTTTACCCATTTTGGTGTTCTTGATGGCGTCCATGGATTTGGTAAGGTTGATCTGAATTTGAAGTGATTTAATATCTGAAAGCGTCTTCTTGAGATCGCCGAGTTCCATGGAAGTGATTTCGGATTTGCCAAGCATCCCCTCAAGTTTGGAAATGTGTTGATCGAGTTCGTCGCCATTGGGGTTCTGAGAAACGGGTTGACCCGGCTGTTCCGGGGCTCCGGCTTCTTCGCCAGGTGCGGCTTCTTCGCCGGGTTGGCCGGGTTGGCCGGGCTGTTGGCCGCCCGCTGCGGCTTGTGCCATAGCGTTGGCATCTTGAACCTGTTGTGCGGCTTGATCGAGTTGAGATTGCTGGAGACCGGCTTCCACTCCCAACCTGAAAGCCAGGTCAACGGTGCTCTGAAACTTTGTCTTAAGATCTTTGTATTTTGCTTTGTAGTCGGTTAATGACATATTAGGCTACCTCTTTGAGTGAAACTTCTAAAAATTTAAGGCATTGGTCGACACATGCTTGTCGATCTAGATCCCAATCGGTTTCTTTGATATGAAGAATTTCTATCCCTTTATTAGCAAACCAGAAATCCTTGATTTTCTGATAGTTGATCAGATCTTCGTCAGGCCAATTAGGCCTACCTCTTTTAAGTCCTTCAAAGCTATGATGATATCTTCCATCAAATTCAATACCTTTACGAAGTTCTGGAATATAGATGTCTAACTCAAAACCGTGAATATGAGGTTTTCCTTCTATTTTAACTTTTCGATCCCAAAATTTCTGAGCCTTTGGGTAAAGAGCTTTTATTACATTAAAAAGGTCTATTTCAGCCAATGAAGAGCCAGTATAGTTACTGTTTGGGAAAACTATTTTATCTAAGAGCTTCCTTTTCCATGCAACCCTGTACAGGTTAGGATTTTCCTTAAGAAATTCACCCTGACTCCTATATTTAGAACCCTCTTTTATAACGTAAGAATTGGTATAAAGCGCAAGAGGATGGTTTTCTCCTATAGAATCTGTCATATGACCACAAAGATCCTCTAATAGTCCTCTTCTATAGATAGCCATATAAGAATCAAAATCGTGTTCCCTAAAAAGAGATATTTTATCATAAAGAAGGGCTATTTTCTTTAACTTTTTGTGCGTGTGCTTTTTATTGGAATGCTCGTCTCCCGCCGGATTTGCCTCAACAACATGATCTGTAATTTTGTTAAAAATGCCTCTATTGTGAGCAAGCACATACTCACTAGGGTATTTTTTTCTGAATTCTTTTTTTGTTTTACAACTTCTGGCTTTTTTCTCAATAGCTGCGTCAGTATGCCTAAATTTAGGATGATTTTCTCCAAACAAAGTTCCGCTGATCATATGAGAACAAGCTTCTTTAAGAATTCGTCTTTTGTGACATAAAGTGTAAGCACTTCTATCCCCCTTAGAAAAAGCTCCAGGTGTTTCAAAGGATAGCGCTCTTTTAAACAATTCTTCATTAGAAACTGGTTTGTTGCTTTTCCTTTTCTTCATTTTAGGCGCCTTCTTCCTCATCAAGAAGCATATCTTCTATTTCCATGGAAAGCAAATCTTTTATTAGTTCGGGTGGTCTAGGAGCATATAAGGCCTTGATAGCGTTAGGATTTGCTTGCATTAAAAGTTGAAAATTTTGAAGCCAGAAGGCATCACGTTTGAATTTAAGTAAAGGATCAAAAATTGCGCCAGGGTCTCCAAAGAACCTAGTTCTGACTTCGCCGACGTTCGAATAAAAATCGAGTACCTGTCTATAACGCTCATTAAACGGAACCGCTCCGCCCATTGCCTTACCAACCGGATCTAGATCAACTTCTCTTTGTAGCGTATCGTAGTCGTAGAAAAGTGCGGAGTCCTGTTGAAGACGTGCGGCTTCCTGCTCCTTTGATTCGGAATCGAGGCCGGAAAGTTTTATTTCTACGATTTGTGCGAGTTCGGCGTCGATGATTGGAAGCAGTCGTTGATTTAAAAATACCTGCCAGCCTAAGATCAAAGGGCGCAAGCCGGAATCACGAGCGGCGGTCATTTTAAATTCGTTATTACTTTCGCTGAGAGTTTGAGAATTTGTTCCCTTAGACAGATGTCCATACCCAGGAATTTCATCAGGCGACACACCGAATGCCGCCAAAATATTTCTGGCTATTTGATCGTAAGTATAAGAGAATTCGGAATCGCCAAGTTTGTCCGCCGTACCAATCCACGCGACGTCATCTTCTTTCGCGATCCCAAAGATCGGGGTTCTAAAAGCGTTGGAGACAGAATTGATAGATGCGTTGAATTGCATTTTAATTGCATCAAGCATCTGTTGATCAACCTCGTCGCTCTTGATAACTAACATCCCTTTGGCTGATTTACCGTTACTGAAATATGTTTTCCAGTAGGCTTCGATAGAAATATGCGTGGTGATGCAATTCATACAGGTATCTAGTGGTGAAACCGGATAGCCGTTGTGCTCGATGTCGGTGCTTGGGAAGAGATTGTAGACAAGCATTTCATTCGACGTAAACGCCTGTCGTGGCTGCATTTCAATAACTTGTAGCCAGGTATACTCGTCTTCCTTGAGTTTTTGCATGTCGATGTTAAACGACGCGCCTTCCATTTGCTCCAATGCTTTTAGCGCAAGTTCTCTTAGATTATTTCCAACGCTTTCGCCTTTACGAACGGCACGAAAAATTGTAGCAATATCTACGGGACGAAATCTATGAAAAGGATAATTACCGTCTTTGTCGGGATCCTTAGATCTGTCGTAGATAATTTCAGTGCCATGCGATCCAAAAGCAAGTCCGTTTTGAGTTTGAATGCTCAAGTAATCCGATAACACCATTTGGTCTTGGTGTTCCAAACCCTCGGTGTGTCCGCAATTAAGCAAAATCTTTTCCAGACGTTTGATTCTTTCCACGACTTTTGTGTACTGCTCAGGAGTCAATAGTTTTAAAAACTCCGGTCTGATATCAACTTCAACACCAACGTCGAAACGGTCCTTTTTGAGGTGACCGTAGAGTTTCATGATGTTGCCGCGAGTTCTTAGAATGGCGGCGACAAGATGGTCGGTGACACGGATGGCCTTGATGAGTTCGGGAGGAAGCAGACGGGTACGGGCTTTGAACAAGCCTAAAAAATTTGATTGCGGTGCTGGGAGTTCGGAAAATGCAAGAGAGGGAGCTTTTTTCTTAGCAGCGGTTCCAGACAGAACTCTAATAGCTTCTGATAATGGTTTGGTTTCGCCCTTGCGTAGATCAGTTCCTGGAACTGCCAAAGCTTCTAACGCTTTGGCCAAAGACGTTAGGCTATGCTCTTGGCTTCCTTCTTCAGGACTATCACCAAAGGTAATGCTGACGGTTTTTTTATCTTTGACGTCCATATAGACCCTTATATATCACAACTTACTCAGTACTAAGCAAGGTAATGTTGGACAGGTTGATCGAGGTATTGGTAACCGCGAGGCTATAGACAGTTGCATTGAGCAAGAATAAACCGGGATTGACTAGACCGTTACTCACGAGCGGAGTAATGGTTGGACCAGGAGTTCCGCCGTTAATAATCAATTGCGTGTCCTGATCGACTTCCATATAGACCATGGTTTTGGCCATACTGTAAATGGCGACTTCTGTGGTAATAGGTCCTTCGGTTGGAAGATCCCCGGTATAACTAAACTGAACCCAATAATCGGTTACCAGGGTAATCTGATATGCGTTTTGAGAAACCGGAGAAAAGCCCGACGTGATCGCCAGAGTATCGCCGATTTGAACACCAGCAGCACTAAAAATCCTAACTTGATTAGCATAATCAGACCCCAAGGTGATAGGACCTTCGATATAACCGCTTGGATTTACTACTGTAAAGCTATTACTTGTTTTGGAAATAATCTGCCAAATACCAGTAGTTCCCTGGTTTAGGGGATTGAAATTACTGCCGATTAATACGTCGTCGCCGGGCTGAACCGAGGTGAGTGTCGGGAGAGTCCCGCCAGTGAAGGTGTAGGTTAGAAGAGGGCCATTTACAGAAGTTGTGACCTGAGTCGTAGCGTCGCTGCCGATAGTTCTTAGAGTTCGAAAAGTAGGAGCGGTGCCACCGGTATTGATGAGCTGGTAGATGCTGGTTTGAAACGGAGCGAGTGCTAGGCTGTATTGAGTGGTTCCATCTTGGGTGAGTGTTCTGGCACCACTAAAGAGCGTCTGTGTGGCGCCTGCGGCAACCTGGAACGTTTCAGAGAGCGCATTTTCAATAGTGGCGTTACTGATTTCGCGTGTCCATCTAAAATTTTGGGCGCGAGGCTGGTTTGAGGGACAACTGTCTTCGTAAGCATTAAGAAAAATGAGAGTTTTAAGAGTGGCCATCGTTTTACGCTCCTGGTAAGATAAAGATTCATCTTTTGGAACGGGATAGATAAATAATGGTAATTATTGATTAATTTGTAAAATGAAAGCCGCCTTTTTTCTTGGCCGTGCCGATATAAGTAGATGTACCGGCGATGCGCTTTGCGATTTCCTGTTGCATTTGCTCATTCACCGTGTAATTGGGTTTTGGAGGAACTCCGGCCTTTCCAGGATCGTCCGTATATCTCACATCAGGTTTGTAAGTTCCTTTAACGGACCAAAGATTCTGTCCTATATATCTCAAAGAATCGCAGATATCGGCAATACCCATTTCATCTGCTGGTTGTGTCGTTACGTTACCTTGGCCATCTAACTGAAAACGATGCTTGGAGATAGCGTTAATAGATCTCTTATTACTGTCCACATCAAGTATTCTAAGTGCCCTTTTCCCAACGGAATTGGTAATTTTAGAACGAACAGCGGAAATACCTCCAAGTACGTCCTTTTTGTATTCGGCGCAACGCATGGCGTTTTTGTTAAAACTCTTAATGTAAGCTGGCATTGCGGTATCACAAAACCATTTCATTGGATTGTACTTGTCCCTAAATGTTTTTGCGGTTTCCAGCATATCGTCGAATTCCAAGCCAGGACATGCGTAGGTTTCCATTAACCACCAGTCGCCATTAGGAATTCTTGCCACTACCAAAATTACAAAATCGTGTGTGAATCCCCAATCAACACCGCAATAGAATTCTAGCCCCAATTTTTGCATTTCAATAAGAAGTGTTGTTTCATTGATATTTTGAAGTCTAGTTGGCCCCATCAGGGTTTCATAGGCTTCTTTGATCGATATAGCATTTCCGTGTTTGCTGAATCTGGGATAAACCAATCCCTCACTACCTGGTCTACGACACAGAAGCTGGGATTCAGAAATTTCTGGATCATTTTCTCGAAATTTCTGAATAACTGATGAAATAGGTTTATAGAAACCACCGGTGGCCGAGACATCTTTTGTGGCTAATTTTTTCTTACATAGTGGAAGTAATGGACATTTGATACAACCCGTGTGGGCCTGTGATACTAAATCGTATTTATTCTTCTCAATATCGGGCAAACCCACGTATTCCACCACAGTCAAATTTTTAAGAGGTAGAACTTTCGATACATACATGTCTTGTTTAGGCCCATCAGGTAGATGGCGCTCGGTAGGACATCTTTCGGTTAGGTCCATTAAATTCCATCGTAGAACTTTGTAGTTCATGTCCGGAGCTTTTTCTAATGCTTCTGCGACATTACCAAAAGAATATTTATATGAACTTACATAAATTTGCATCCCATAAACACCACGAGAAAATCCTACGATATTCCGACCCTCTTTTAGTGCGGCTTTATCTGCGAGATCGAGTTCATCCAAAAAAAGTGCAGAGACATGCAAACCATTCATACCCTTTGACGAACAAATTACCACCTTCAAAAAAGGCGTTTTTCCTTGTGGGGTTTTGTATTTAATAACGCGCTTATTAGTTGAATGAGGTCTCCACCCAGCAGCCTCTAAAAGAGGTCCTATCTTAAATAAAAAACCTTCGATGTAACCTAAGGCAATAGAAGACTGCGACTCAATGGCGGCAGCATGCCCAACCTCTAACTGGAAATGCAGCAAAAGAAGAAGTTCAAGAATGGTTACAATAATTGTCTTTAGACCTTCTCGACAACTAATCATGATAGCGCCTGGTCGCTCATTACCTAGATTGTACTTAAAGGTTTCGTAAATATACCATGCACTGTGTAATGGATTCGATGTACTATCAGGATCCGTGTTTTCGGTCGGAATCTCTAAGTCAAGAAAGAACTTCGCCCAATCCTTGATTTCCAGGGCGGAACTCAGGGGTGCTAGCATAAAT
>Ga0302188_10000125_pt1 | contig 61384 bp, 56 predicted proteins | sample II_Bog_E2_1_FD_198783 | JGI IMG/M metagenome (GOLD analysis project Ga0302188, IMG submission 198783) | Peat permafrost microbial communities from Stordalen Mire near Abisko, Sweden - II_Bog_E2_1 | ecosystem: Environmental > Terrestrial > Soil > Wetlands > Peat | place: Sweden: Abisko... | reverse complement strand
CCAATAGCATAGTGAATAGCAACGATACTCTTCATAACATTGCAGAAAAATACAAGATCAACGACATTATTGAGAAGCGTTTGGCAAATCGAGTCTTTTGTCGAACATTTGCAATGATATAATCTTGCGTTTATGCTGTTCAAACAAAACATTAATTTATACCCTATATTTTGACTCTCAATGCCGAGCAGAAAACTGGCAAAATCATCTCACTGTTGATGAGGTATCGTTGGACCGCAAAAACATCTTATATATTATTATTTTTTCCGACTATAGTGAATAAAATGTAATTAAAATTTACAATAATAATGATGACTAAATCTTAATTAATCATGACAACAATTAAATTACACTCATTAAAGTATTACAAATATTTAAACATCATGCTTGTTCGATATTGAGGATTTTGACATTATAATTCTTAGCATTTCGTAAAATTAATATTAATAATTTAGACATGAGTAATCCGGCAATTGGATAGTTTGTTTTAGGTCAGTATCGTATAGGTATATCAAACATAATGTAGGAAAATCTATCGGAGAAGGCACTTTTGGCAAGGTTCGATTAGGAATCCACATTCCCACAAGTCAAAAAGTGGCAGTTAAAACCCTTCAAAAAGAGAAGATCATCGAACAAGCTGATATTTAGAGAGTCACTCGATAGATTTGCATTTTAAAAATCTTACGTCACCCCAATATCATTCAACTTTACGAAGTATTTTGCCCCTTTAATATAGATTATCTAGACCAAAACCGACATTCATCTCATTATGGAGTATGCAGAGGGTGGATAACTATTCGATTATATTGTCAAGAAAAAGAGGCTGGATGAAAAAGAAGCAGTTTATTTCATGCAGCAAATTCTGTCAGGCGTTTAGTATATCCATAAAAATGGCATCGTTCATCGAGACCTTAAACCATAAAATTTACTACTTGATCATAACAAAAATATCAAAATAGTGGATTTCGGGTTATCGAATCAATACAAACCTAATGAACGCTTAAAGACAGCTTGTGGATCACCCTGCTACGCTGCTCCAGAAATGATTGCTGGCAAAAAATACTAGTGCTTAGGGGTCGACATATGGTCATGCGGAATAATCCTCTATGCTATGCTTTGCGGATTTCTACCTTTTGAGGACCCTAATACGAATAAGCTATACAAAAAAATAATGGCTGGAGAATTCTAAACGCCAAAAATATTATCAGCGTAGTCTAAATAAATTCTAAAGAGCGTTCTGAACACGAATCCAGATACAAGGGTTAAGATTTAACAAATTAGAGATACCAAATGGTATAATCAACTATAAAATAAATATTTTGCAGAGGGGATTATTGTAGGAAAGGATCCAATTGAGCCTAACTAACTTTTACTGAGGAAAATGCAAAAATATAATATTGATTTTGGGCAGGCAAAAACCTATATTATTAATAATCGCCATAATCAACTTACCGCTTTCTATTATTTACTGTAAATAAAGGCTAAAAGAGATCCAAATTTCCAGTTATAGGATGGCAAAGTATAAAAGGAGAAATAGAGAAGGTAAGATAGTCCTGTAATATTTCGTCCGTAAGTTAAGAAGGACTACTACCTGCTTGCTCGGAAAGGTATAAAATAAAATAAGGAACAGTCAAAAAATGACTCAATGAACGTTAGCAATATCATCTCATCATTGGTTTAAGCCAATAAAAATAGAATCGTAGTCGGTAATCGTTTTTCAAACAACAAAGAAACTAATTTTGATAAACTTTAGGAATTCAAACTATTTCCGAACAAAAAAAATTCCAGCATATATGAGCCGAGCACGGGTAGTAATTCCAAAGGAAATTCAACTCACCGCAGTCAGCATGATGAAAAATCTTTATAATTCAATCGAGTGAGTACCAATGAACAAAAGTCAGCAAGTAAGGATCACAAGGTTAATATTAGTATCCATCAAAACAGTCTTGAAAACATTTCAAAAAATGAAGATTTTAATGCCAATAAGAAGCGGCAAGAACTATCAGATCAGCTCAAACAAATTTCAATCAAAATTGATAAAGAGATTCATGATCTCCGCAAGCAAAATCCAAGCAATGCTTCTGGAACATACTCTGCTAGCAACTCTATTAGCAAAACTAGAGAATCTATTGCTATAACAAATAGTTATGTTCCCATCAGTAATAGATCTAAAAACCAATAGAGCAGTGCTGCAAGTAAATCAAGCTCAAAAGATCCCTTCAGTTCATCAAAAGAGGCTCTTAATACATCAAAGGATATGAGTGCTGTTAACAATTTTTCAAACTCAAAATAAAGACTCAGCTTTTATCGATAAAATATAGGAAGCGTACAAAAAGTACCCAAAGTTCATACTGGTCCATTTAATGTTCAATGCATCTTCATGGAGAATGCCAAAGTTTTAATTGACAAGATTACTAATTTATTAGCCAAGCTAAATATGAGATACCAAGAAATTGACCCCTACAATCTATCAATGTCAGGAAACCAAATTAGCGTTTAATGTGTTCAAGGAATTTCTGGCCTACACTTGGTTAAATTCCATAGCTAACACCCAGTTAATGAGACTATTATTGAAGTGCTTTCAAAGTGATTATGGTCTTATTTTTATTGAATGTAAAATGGAAATATCTGAATACTGATAGGATATTTATATGTTTGGCTTTGAAGATATCCGAGCTTCATGTTCAAAAGTAAGCTTTGCGATGCATAATTTTATAAGCTGAAAGCATTAAATGGCTTATAATTATTATCAATCTACTCAATCAAATGATGCCCAATCACCAAATTGCCAATGTTGACAAGGCGGAACAGGAAACTAGCCAAGAGGACTAATCTCAAAGATTAACTTCAATAAAAAAGGAAGATGAGCCTGATATCGAGGGTTATGAGATTGACCATAAGTAACTTTGTATATATGTAGGACACTGCCATTTATCTTTCGATTTAATTACTCAGCTCTCCAACGGCTGAGGATCTCCAATTCCCAATCCATTTCCAAATTGACATTAGATATTTTTCACTACCTCAAATAAAAATTAGTAGTGAGGAGGTATTCTGAAGGTGCTAAATTTCCCAATCGCATGAAATATTAGGAAAAAGTTAAGTTTTTAATTAGAGCCTTTGATCATCGCAGAAACACAAGTATACCTGATCCTGACAGGAAAAAAGAAAAATTTAATAGGCAGAAGCAAATTGATTTTTTTAGCAGAATCGATGTTCGACAACACTTTTTATAGTAAATTGATAAGGCTCTGATTCGAAAGAGAGTAGAAAATTAAAGGAGAATCAAGGAGTTATAAGATTGCATCTAGATGGCTGTGAGTTTGAGTCAAACTGAGCCGGACCGAGCTTACAGAATATTTGATCAACGCATCAGAAGAAAGCAACTTCCCTGGACTGATAATATGTTCAATGATATTGAAGACTTCAGTAAGCAGCTTTACGATAGATTTGCTCAATAAAGACAGGATCAATTCAAGGAACAAGGACAACCTCAATTTCATGCCAAAAAAGAGGAAAATGAGCCGTTGATTAAAAAAAATTAGGAAGAAGACTTTGAACTTAATGAATAGTTGCTATAAAAGCTGTAAAATTAAGATTTGGAAGCTTTATTTTGATGTGTTTTATTTATGCAAACTAAATTAACAATTTATGAGGGAAGGTTAGGCCTGCTTTGTAAGAGTAAAGTTAGAATGTAATCAAACAATGCCAATGCTGATACATAGCACAATTGCATTATTAATATTTGAAGATGATGATTTTTTGCATTATAAACATTATGCTCGCAGTTGCATCTGCACACAATGCTCGATATATATAAAATAATCGCTTATGGGATCAAATGTTCAATTAGATTTTACTTTCTTGTTTCCTTCCTTTTGCTATTGTTCTTCATCCTTTTTGAGTAAATCTGTTAAATAGCTGTTGATTAGCAATTCACCTTCTTTTAGCTTTTATGCCAAATTATCGATACCATCATACTCTATTTCAAAGGATTTGTGACTGATGTCAGTGGTATTGCCTTCGTAGGTAATTTTGATAGGCATGAAATCTATATTAATGAGTGATAAATTTATATTGAATCAACAACTTGTCCATAGGAATGTTTAAGTCAACTGCAGATAATGTAAAATTTATTGAATATTGAAATCAAGATAATAATAACGAAAAATAAGTAGCATAGAGGAAGAATAATTATCAATGAGTTTAATTCAGGTATCAAAGGGCTAGAAAAGCCAACATTGCGATGATTGTGTCATATTATGATTGTATTGATTGATAAATCATTGATTGTCAGAAATATGCTGTTTTCATTGGTCACAAATGTCATAAATAATTCCTAATGCTAACTATTTTTAGTTAGACCTTTATTAACTGAGTGGATTTTCTCTATAAATTTATTGTTTCAGCATGATATCAATAAAACCATATTTAAATAATAGGATTAATAATATTATCGTCATTATCTCTTCAAATTGATATTCCAGCATGAAAAATATCAACAAAGGTTTGTACAAAAATTTAGCTTGCGGATCAGTCGGTCTTCTCATCGTCTTTGTAACATCCATTTTCGTGGTCAAGGACTTTTATGGCCAGAAAATCACCGAACTTGTTGATGAGCATACTCTCTTGAAGGAGTAATCATTTATCTATACAGCTATCACTACCCTACATGGGGACAGTTTCCTGGCAATTTGGACGCCACTTTCACTCATCAGCTCACTCTTTATAATCTAAGCGCTTAATCACTCACTTAACTTAAAACTGAAAAGGCTTTGAAAAGTGAGCCGGTTGCCCCCGTGTCCTTTGGAAATTCATTCAACTATAAAAACATTACTTATGGCCAAGGCAATCAGGGATTTATAAAATATTTGTATTAGTGGGATAGGCATTGGCTGAATCAAGAGGAGTTAAAGGATATAAGGGTAAGCACCATTAATCTTGCGGCCGAGAAGGTGTTTGATTATGAATACTTATCAACTGAATCACGCCGCTTTGTTGTTATGTATAATGAGATGTAAGGAGCAGTCAAGGGTATCCTGCCCACACTATTCTCAGAAACACTCTCTCAGTACTATTTCAATCACATTGAAATTGTGGATAAAGCTATATTTGATGAAATGAAACTCAATCCAGACATCAGAAAAATTATTTATTCTCACCCTATATATGGCTGGAGCAAGGCTGATAATTTAAAAGTGTGGATTAATCTTTGCCATTCAAAGGAGAGAGTATATATGCCAGATTATGAGCTACTGCAGGAAGCCATTGGATTGACTGCGCAGCAACTTGAATGGCTTGTTGGAGATCAATCAATAATGAGAGCACTATCAAAAGCGCTGAATGGAACAATCAAGTACAAAATTGAATCAAACACTTATTTGTATAAAGCATGCAATCCTTTCTGTAATGACAGCCACCTTATTAGCATTCAACTATCGACGGGGCTACTCACGAGCACTCCTTTGTTTGCCTCAGTCAATCTGAACAAATTAGTTCATGAGCTTAATACGTCTCTTCCTAGCTTCATTTAATATTCATAATTTTGCAAGCAGCAAGAGGACATGACCTGCATTGATGCTGCAAACGTCATTGATATGTTCAAAAGGTAAGTTTTTGGTAATTTTACCTTTATGAGCCAAGTAATGAAGAATAAAAATAACTTTAAGCTTGTGGAAAGCATCTTTGGAGTGCAAAGTCCACAACAGGATGGAGAATATGGTCGATCTATTGTCGAGTATATGACCTACCTACAGACTCATATTTTTACTGCATTTGATGAGTAAACTCAATCCTCTGATCCTACTGCCTATACTTACATGTTCCCAAATCATTTATATATCAACTCCATTATCCAACAACTCAAATAAACCTTAGTAGTATAACTCTATACTAGAGCACTCTTTAAATCATTTACTGATGGCAAGATTGCTTGCGTTAGCTTTTATGATAAAGACCCTTATACTAAATTTGCAAATCTTTGCAACAAGCCAGAAATGCAAATTACTTCCAACATTTTGGCACTAAGAACTTTTGTCAAGGCTTATTTTTTTATAGAAAGAAATATATTTGTCAAATAAACAACAATGACTTGGGCCTAAGCTTCATCATTTTTACGATTAGATCAGGCAAGCCAATTTGCCATTAAAATTAAGGCTATAGGACAGGAATTTCAAAAAGCATTTAACTGTGAGGGACTCGTATGTTCAAATGAAGAGTTATTGGCCCGATAATGGGGAGGAGACAAGCCGATTTTGTAAAATCTACCTAAAAAATATTTCCCCACTACTGTAAGCATCCTAGACTGGGACATAGACAATAATTTTAAGGGTAAATAGCCTCAATACTATAAAGTGATAAAAGAAAACCTCTCGCAAGCAAATAGCAAATTATATCTTGGCCGTGGGCCATAGTCAATTCTTGTTATTTACAACATGATGAAATATAAATTGGCAACGGATAAAGGCAATCAGATTGCTCAAAGACTTGTAAACTATGTGCAAAAAGTTACTTTAGATTCAGCATTTGGAGGAGTATTCTAAGTGAGGTCATTGTCTGAAATTATTAATGGCTATACTTCTAATGGATTAAAGATCAAAAGATCTTTTGATTCTTTAGTTGGGGGAGCACCTTGGCTGCCTGAATCTGTCAGTGTTGTACCGACCAAATCACGTCCAATTTCTTTTTCTAAGATCAATACAGGTATCTACAATAAGGATCAACTCAGAATGATGCTGTAGGTATAAGAAAGCAAGATAATTGGCTCCAAGTACACTACATATTAAACCATCTATCAAACAGTTCAAGAGCAGCTGGATTCAGCCAAAACAGTATTTGGCACAAACCTATTAGGTTTTCATCAAGATATTGGCAAGGATTAAATTCTCAGCGCCTATTTAGACTTTATTCACCAAGGAGTCCTACTCAATAATATTGATTCTAACTACAAATATAAAGGGGAAATCGACGCCAATAAATACAGTATTATCGGAAGCGAAGTAAAGACATCAGTGAGTGTATAAGAACAAAACTAAAGATCCATTGTCATAGTAATTAATGTTTTATGCTTAGAATTCGGAGTCTTACTTTGTGGTGTAGCCCTTGAGTGGAACGACCTTATAGTTGTATGTAAAATACTCTGTCTTCAGTAAGTTATCTTTCCTAGACTATTATTTACTGACTCAAGATAGCACCGAATTAAAGCTGTATGATATGTAAATTCGGTTTAATAGGGAGGGAATTACAGATTTGACTTAAGTAAGAGATGCTAAGAGCACACTATTAAATTTATACATTGTAGCAATCGTATTAGCAACAATTAGCAGTGTTGGAGTGTTCATCGGAATTATACTTTATTGCTTTAAACATCGGGCCAAACGATCAAGATTGGTAGATACGTTAGTAACTTCTGAATCTGGCAGTAGTGCATCTATAAAGATATGATATATTTCTGTTATTGGTCAAGAATGACCTCTTTTATTACTGAAGTAGCCTTCTTTAACAGAATATACTTTGTGAATTTCAATGATTTAAGGGTATATAATAATCGAAGTTAAATTATATTTTAAAGTTTAAACTATTAACAATTATTTAGTCAATGGTTCGCTCGCTTAGACTACCAACCAGTGGATTAAAGATCAGGTCAAGATCGCCTCTCACACAATATAAAAGATCGTAAAGCTCATCAACAATTAAAAGTAGCTGCAAATCAACTAACTATATTCGCTATCTCTCCCATTTATCGCCTTCTGGCTACAGTTTCGAAGAGTAAGATAGCAACTCGTATTGGCAAATAACAACGCGCTGCCTGCTTTATCTCAAGAGATAATAACTCAATACAAACTAAGACGATGTTTTGATGAGCTATCTTTTCAGAGAGCATTTTGATTTGCAACACTTGGAGCCATATCCCATTTCTGAAACTGGATAAATTCTATTGACAAATGGATATTTTTTGAGTGCGTATGCCATGTTGGTCGGAAGAAATCACCGAAACATCAACTTTATCTTGAAATACTTTAGATCAATATACCGAAATTACAATATTAGAATCGGGGAAGATGAGCTAAAATGGTACTTAAAGTTTGAATCAGACTTCAATGAGGATTTAAAAAATCCCAAGTAGTTGAAACCAACTCAATAATAAGTAACCTAAAGGCCCATTCTACGTCAACGATGCTAATCTTTTAGTATAGTTGAAAGTTAGCCTTGAGTGAGTATTCAATACAAAGTGATAATATCAAGCGATGATTTAATCTTTAATAAATATATGTCAATATATGATTTAAATGGAAGTAATTGAGAGTATATTATTGCGAGCCAGAACTTATCAAGTCCCACAATGGCGATATCAATCAAATAAATTACTGAATCCTTACGCACTATCTTCATGCGGTTATTCAGTTGTCCAACAAGACCTACTGCAATGCCAAGTTTGTCAGCACTAAGTCTTATTGACCTAATAAGTAGAAACAAATATCGAATAGATATAGTCGTAGTTGAAACAACATGAATAGAATTGTATCTATAAAGAAGATAAGTGTGAACAAATAACTAAGCAGAGCATGTACATGGCAATGTAGGACCTGATGCTGGCCATCGAAGCCTAAAGTATTAAGCCAAGCAGATTTCCTTTGATTAACAGTTAAAAATTGTACCAATTTGTAAAGACCAACTCCTTAATTTTTAAGAAAGTGCTCGCCCTATATGAAATTGACTATAGTCACTTCAAAATATCCGTGATTCTGCAAATCATGGGGTGGCATTTTATTAAAAATACTCAGCAATAGGAGTGCCTGAGCTGCTATTTTTGCGGTCGACAGATCAACCTGAACAATTTTTAGCTTACAACAGACGACAAGCAAGATACTGAGAGTTAAACTGCTACTGATCAAATATTTGACCCTATCAATGAACATCGCTATTTTTGTTTGTGGGTTGGAAAATAGGAGGGATGGCTGACCTTTCTCCAGCACATGGAAGATAAATTTCTTTAGATTGGATCTTTCAGGTTTAAAACTCCCACATTGGAAACAAAACGACTAAGGGTTCACATCTAAAAGTTCATCGAGGGAGTTAAGGAGAAGATCTAAAATGCAATCACAAAATTGAAAGGAGCAACCCAGTAAGCCAGCAACATTTGCTAAAAGCTCGGAGAAGATTCAAACCTTGCTATTGGTCCAGAGTAGAGCATAAAGGATGTAAAGCGATTGCGGGATAGCGAACATGATCTTTAGGAGTTAAAATTGGTGGTGCAGAGTAATTTGCAGCATCCGTTCAAAAAGATAAAGCTTCACTGATATCTCGGTAAATAATGTGCACAGTTGAAATATTGACTTCAAATGATTGTATAACTGTATTACAAGGTTAGATTATATTCAAATGGGAGGCAAGCCATCAGTGCATATTTAAACTCCTTAGTTTCAAGACAAAGACTGGGAGTATCTGCCGGATAACCCTGACACGGCTGAGTAATATGGCCTGTTTCGTACGCTGCGTAACATCAAAAGCGGGGAAAAAATTGACGAATACGAATTCATCTGGCCTGATGAAGAGGAATATCAATATTATCTCAAATCGTTCAACTGGAGGTATAAGCAGACAACTGTGGTAAGCACTAAATTCATTGTTGAACGCAGCAAAAGAGATATGTGCTCTCGCAGCTACATGGCTCGAATATACATTGAACATATGCGAGTGAGACTAAGCTAAATAAGCGATATTCCCTTTCCAGATAACCTCTATGTTCTCATGGAGGCCTTGGAAGGCTATAGAAAAATATTTGATCACTCTAAATACTTTCAGATTTAGTAAAATCAAATCTGCGTGGATGACTACGGTAATCTGAAAATATGGGTGAACTCCGATTTGTCAATCAACTACCCCAATAACGAAGGATTCATTGATTATAAGCAGAAGGGACAGGAGGAAATGGTAGAAGTTTTAGTCAATATCATAGCCTAAAACACAGACCCTGACACTGAGCCCTCTCCCACATTTCGGTATATATTTTGTTATGTTAGAGATTATTTTAATCAGAAAAAAAGTGGTAAAGGTCTTAACTTTGAATAAGCGAAAGTGTTGGTGCTGAGTTACTCTCGGTATCTATTGTATAATTTAGATTAAATAATACTTAGATTCCAGTTCGCTTCTAGGCCATTGTCAACTTGGATAGCGAAGAATAACTGGAGTTAAAATCAATCCAAGACAGCCGGCTTAATAATAAAATAGGTAGCCCGAATGAGCAGGCCTATCAATTTGGGCAAAGGAATAGTAACTTCCCTATAAATGCGCCTTCAGGCAATTACATTCAAACATCGCAGGTGGTAAATCATCCAATCTACTCGCAACCTGGCTTACAGCCTAATCCTCAACCTTATCAACTTCAGCCAAATGTATTTTATCAGCAGCAACCATATTATCAGCAACAGCAACAACAAATGCCAATACAATTCCAGGCAAGAATAGAGCAACCTTTAATACAAAATAACGGTTCAGGATGTCAACCTTTGGCTTACCCTCAGAATATCTATACTGGTCATTCGTAGTTTCCTGTTCAAGTCCAAATGGCACCTGAACAGTAATAAAACGGTGAGCCCAATAAAAGAGAACAGTTAAATGAACAGCGTGAACAGGAGGATCACGGCTTTAATGAGTCTCAAAAAAACAAAAAAAGCATTCGCAATCGAGGAACGAGTAATATCAGCATAAGTGAAGTTGATGACATGGTTGCAAGGAGTTTACCAATCAAAGCAGGCTACGCTCCGGAAGTAAACGAACAAATTGGTAACAAAGGATTAGTTGAAAGGGGTATCTACTCTCAGATTAATCCTAAAGGCCAATGGTACGCCAATACTGATGGTTTCGGTCGGACCAGCAACTCACAAATGAAATTCAAAGAAAGCGAGTCTTCTCAAAAGAAACTGCACTAAAACAAAGCAGTAAAGACTTCAACGGGCAAAGCATAAGGTAAGGCAGTGAAATACTACTTTACTTTAAATGAGGAACAATAAATGGATCCAGATATCGCTGCTGATCTTGCCAAATACTTATCATGATTTGAATCAATTCTATTAATCAAAATATCATGAATCCTATTAATTTATCATAAGTCGAGCTCGCGTTTAAATCTATTTTAGCGCCAGAGGCCATGCACTTTTTTACCCTCTAACGTGCAGTAGGTTCCCTAGCCGTCAATAGTGTCATGATAAAAAGTGCCTTAAAACACTTCTCCATTGGTGAGTTTAAGGCGTCCTGATCCTTCCTTCAGATCTTCTTTAAATTCTCCTATATATAAGGTAAAATACCCTGATAGCTTATCCAATACTCGTCAATCTAATCAAAATTTGAGTATTCAAAGCATTCAGCCAACATTTCAGGATTATCATTATAAAGGGTACCAAAACCATGAAATCTATCTTTAAGCCAGTCACCCTCATAAGCCAATCTCCCAGACTGATAATAGAGTTTGCCCCTTCCACTCATCAAATTTTCCTTCCATTCTCCCTCGAATTTTCCACCATCCTGGAAGTGAAAAGTGCCCCAACCCTCACGCTGGCCTTTTAACTTATATCCTTAGTATTTGCTGCCATGCTGAAGCTATTCAATTATAAAGATAGGGTCATTCAAGTTGAGGTCAAGCGTATTGATATCTCTAGCTGGCTTATCTTATTTGAATGATGGCATTTGATTGTCTATATTAAAGGGTTTGGGCTGAATATGTCTAGCATAAGACGTAATGTTGGAATTACGTGGTTTTTCTGAGATTATAGAATTAGGAGTTGATTGGTTTTGGGTCAATGACTAAGAATTAAGGACAGATCTCTTAGGCATTTCTCTTAAGCAAAAGCGCTAAATAGGTCGAGAAGTAAACGTAATCTAATTAGTCAAAGACCCGTTATTTTGTAGTTTCACTCCTGGATCCCTATACATAAATGGCATTTTAAGTATGGGGTTATTATTTGCCAATAAAAAACTGTTGCTATTAACTGGCTATTTTATAGGAACTGCATGTGATAAAATTATTGTACTTCTTGCAGGGGCAGGCAGACTTACACGAACCGGTCGATCAGAGATAATGGTCGATGTTTTAAGGATATTAGATGGTAAACCAAAATTACCTCGACTCAGTCCATTCTCAAGCTCATACCAATCGATTCTTTCAGCAGGATTTGGCTTCAACATATTGGTTAAAATATATTTCAGCTCGCATCCATATTGTTCCTAAAAAATACGTAAGTTGAGCTACAGGTTGTTCCAATTTACAATGCCACATTCCTATCCATAGCATTAATCCTGTCTTTGTAGCAACCCACATTCCAAAATAATCATTCCAATTGTAAACATATCCGAACGAAAAGAATCACTTTAGGCATGCGATGTCTTTTTGAGGATAAGAGAGCACTGCTCTGGGGAAAGGTAAATATTTTTAACAGTGCGTTTAAGACTGACGATCTCTAAGTTGGACTGGAGAGGAAAAGCTATGGGATCCACAATTTTAATTGTAAAAGGCTATTATATAAGGATGGTCTTGGTGGTAATTGATTCATGACAGATTTTATTCTTTTGCAGAGTCAGCATGCCCTTCGCCAACTGAGACACAGTACTACGCAATTAATGAACTGAAAATGCGCGCTTTTGTAGAGCTCGCTAGCTAATCTAATCGCACAGTGTTGTCTTAGAGTAGTCCCATAAAGAGTAGATTCGATATTGTTTGGAGCAAAGATTATCCTCGTGAAACTGTTCGATTTCTGCATAATGATAAGTGCACTGATGAGGTTGGTAAGATTGGCACTGCGAAATTAGAGACGCATCTCAATTCTTCGTAAAATATTCTTAAACTCATTATCGTTATTATAAATATGCTCCCGCAAGAGGTAGGACTGTTGAGATTGTCTGTGAATTAAGTATGTTAGATTGAGTTCCTTCGCCCTTCCCTCGATAGCGTAAACCTTTAACAATTCGTTCTCTTCGCTAAGGGTGTGGGTATTTGACTGCCCCATTAACAATTATATAATTCAAATCTGCACCAATGTACTGCAATAATCATTTTTCTGATGCTTAGAAATGCCCTTTTAAATTTGATAAAAATAGTATTGAATCTATCATTAATGCTGACTATTTTTCAATAGATCTTCTTCAGTATTTGCTGACTTCATCGGCTAGAATGTAATATTTTTGTCTCTGTCAGATAACTGCTTGGACAGGTCTCAGGTTTTAAGAGTCTGCATAATATAAATATTTAATTTATTCTATGTCAACTAAGCAACATTTTGAGACTGAGACTGACGTCAATTCAAAGAGGAACAATGACCCTTCCTCTAAAAGTCTGACTTCATAATATACGCATTTGAGTCAATTACGCTTTCACTATCACAACGAATTCGTATAGGTAAAAGCAGAGAAGAGGCAAAAGACGCAAGAAAGGCTAATGCGACTCGACTACGTGATTAAGAATACTGCTGAGCTTAATCAACTTCTCGAGGATATGCGTCCCTCGTGAAGTTAACTGCAAATGATCTTCTTATTTCATTATAAATAATTGAACTTGAAACTGGTAGAGCAACATGGGGAGAAGAAAGACCATCCTAAATTAGATTTGTACTGAGAATGTAATGGATAACAGACAAGTTACTATCTCATTACACGGACCTACTGGTTTCATAAATGGTGACGTACTTGATGCTATTGTAATATTTGGAACTCACTGTATTTATTAGATGCACTTTTTTAGCTGGGTGAGATGAATTTGTTAAATTATGTTTCTAAAAGACAGCTCTGGGCTACCATCAGCCTGTCAGGACATTGATAGCTTTAATTATGTCAGTATACTTGGAGAGTTTTATATAGTTCGTGAGAATTGAGTTAATAAAATTAAACGTTTCAACGTAGACATCCATATTCTTATTTCAATATACCAGTATTTCTAAATTAACATTCAAAGCATATGAATACTTTTCTAAAACTGCTCCACCTCGCCCCCACCCCACATGACATTGTCCATAAAATACTGCAGGAGCTTCACGTCAATTCACCATAAATTCTGCCTGCTGGATACATAGAAACCATCATTAATTAGCCTCAAGTCTAGTGTTCACGTACAGAGGTCATTAAGGAAATTATCAAACAATTAACCAACTCTAACAATCAGGAGAGCGCTATCAAACTGTTAACGATTATTTTTAGACTTGTGCAAAACTCAAAATATAACTAAGAATAAATTGATCTATTGGAAGAAATTCAAAAACCTAACCTTGGAAAGGGAGGAGAGATGGCCTGGCTTGTCGATCTAGTTTCCTGCTGTGTTGAATATCTCGCTAAATTACCTTCTCTTCTATAAGTGTTTCGTAGAGCTGCTACTTCAATGGTCGCTGAAGATTCCCTTGAACTCTGTCAAATTGACCTTTATTTACTGCTCAATCAGCTGAGTTTGCTGTTTCCCGCCTTACCTTCTTCTGTTAACACATTTGGTAGATACTATCGCTCTACAAGTCCTTACTTCTCAGAATTTTATAAAGTGATCAGGACAGAGATATTAATAGTCTACAATTATATGAAACGCATCGTGGATCGCTTGATGAGAGAGTATCGATTGGTTCGATATGAGGATCTATAATGCTTCATAAAGAGCATACCTGACATTGAACTTGTCTGCGACCAGGTCGAAGATTTGATCATGAATAAATACTATAAAGGATAAGCTCCTAACAGAAAGATATATTTCAAACAGGAAGATATCTTCGAAGTACAGTACTTCCTGCAAGGAGAGGGCAAGGATGTAAGAAAAGATTAAGCAAAAACTGCATCATCCGAGGAACTTGGACTTGCGCTTTCATCATGATATGAATAATTTTACTGAATCGAGACGATATGGCATTATACTACTTTGAAAGCTGGTATTTTGTTCTATTAAAGATATTATTTCAACAAATGAGCTATAAACTCTACTCTCCCCAGAGTTACGCCACTGCTGGAGCAAAGGTTGAATTGTTCCTCAGGTTTATCGAATTTCCTGTTTAATTTATCCGCATCCCTTGGGATCAGTGGAAATCTCCTGAGTATTTGGCCAAGCATCCACTCGGCAAGGTCCCTACTCTTTAGACACCGGAAGGCTGTATTTACGAATCCATGGCAATTCTTCGCTATTTGGCACGAAAGACAGGTAAGTTTTACGGCAAATCCCCTGCAGAAGAGGCCTCTATAGATCAGTGGTTGGAATTCATCAATGGACAGATAAATCCTCTCAATATGACTACTCTCTATGCCAATCTCGGTTACTTCCAAGTGACTCAAGAAAAGTACGAAGCTGGCAAGAAGGAACTCCTTAACTCCCTCAAAACTATTGACGCTCAACTTTCCAAGACTGATTTCCTGACTGGCAATTAATTGACAGTGGCCGATATCGCTTTAATTGGAGGAATCAGATTCTATCTTAGACTGACTTTGGATGAGACTTCCCGAACTACCATTCCTCACCTTGTTTCATGGTACAAAAGACTCTTCCTTATCCCATAAATTTCTAATTTCTTTGGAAAACCCTGGCTTTGCGCAAAATAGCTTTTACCATAATTTTTAGCTCCCGAAAAGAAAGTAGAAAAGGTGGAAAAGAAGAAGGCTGAGCCCAAGAAGAAAGAGGAGCCAAAGAAGAAAGAAGAACCCAAGAAAGATAAGAAAAAGAAGAAAGATTCTGACTAAGAGTAAGATGAACCTCTCGTGCCAGTTTAAAAAAAGAAAAACCCTCTGGATCTTCTCCCTAAATCACCTTTCAACATTGACGACTGGAAGAGAGAGTTCTGTAATTCGACTGAAAAGCTTGCAGTTTTGAAGTCCACTTGGTAGAAGTTCGACCACGAAGGATATTCTCTGTGGAAACTGCACTATGTTCGATATGATGAGGACGAAGGAAAAATTGGCTATCTAACTAATAACCTTAAGAACGGATACATTAGGAATATCGAACACTTTAGAAAATACACCTTAGGAGTTTTGGGAGTCTATGGAGTTGAAGGAAATTATTAAATTGATGGAGTTTGGCTGTGGAGAGGCACTGAAATCCCTGAGGAGTGGAAGGAGCACCCAAGTTATGACTCATTCACCTTCCAAAAATTGGATCCTCGCGATCCCGCTCACCAGGCGCTTGCTGAGGCTTACTGGCTTAATGTAAACGAGGGAGACCTCGTTGAAGGAAAGCCTGTCTTCGAAGCCAAGCTATTCAAATGAACAGCCTCATCAATCTATAAAGCATTTAAAATTATAAATCTTAGCTGCAGCTTTATATGGAGATCAGTCAAAGATCTTTTATTAACCTACAAATTCTATGGAAAAAACAACTTTACTCGTTGATTTAATAATAAACAATATATAGCACATATGAAGCTTGGACAATTGAGTGTACTGCTCTTAGTTATTCTAATTTGGTAGACAGTAAATGTACGCACTGAGCATTTAAAAGTAGGTTAGGAGGTCTTAACAATCCTCAAGGCCCTCTTCACCGAAAATAATCTGCCTGAATCAAAACAGATTACCCATTGCTTTTCACTCCAATAAGTGAATAATTTGTTACCTACAGTGACTAAATTGACGACTAGTGCTGCCGAAGCCGGCACTAACGAGCTTAAAAGATTTTCTACTTACTATAACACTCAAATGGGTCTTGCTTTTTCCCAGTCAACCTTGCAATGCTTATATCTCGGACGTGATTTCAATCTCCTCATTAAAAAATACGCCTTTGATTTCGATAAAATGGGGGAAAAGTTTAGCTCTTATGTTATTAATAACTTTATGGAGGTGCACCAGTCATGTAGAAAACTCCAAGACATCCTCAGCTTAGGTTTATACCAAGAATATGGCCAGTATTTAAATACTATGCTAAAGACCTACTTCGGTAGCAGGGTAGTTGTAGAAGATCCGTGGATTAAATTAGTTTCTAATCTTTAAAACTTCAATCCGAAAGACTATTTTGGAATTTCAGTGTCCAACGGAGTTATAGGAGCTGTCAGTTCAATTAAACCAATCAATGTAGCAACAACGGTCTTGGCTGGCGCTTATGATGTGTTTGGAAGGGGCAGAGTCGATAATATTGTTTAAACTTTTCCAGCTTTGCAACTATAAGTTAGTTTTGCTAATAATGACATTACATCAGGTGGCTATTACAACTACGAGCAAGCTCTCAATTTTGGACAGGGAGAATTCAGTGGTGCCTATAGCTCATAACGTAGTTCCGTGAAATACAGTTACTATGCTTTAAAGAATTTGCCATTTGCATTCTACACCTATGTGTAGATAGTAGCCCATGATACCTCTGAGTTAGTGATAAAATTGAGGCATTAAGCCCCGGGTTACTTAAATGACATTAGGAAGAGCTATTAAAATGTGGATTCTCATGTTATGTTTAGCATAATGCACACAAAAGCTACTACAAAGTCAGGCAAGCTTGATTTAGTAATCGCCTCCAGCTTCATGCCTTCCAATATTACCTATAACTTTATCCATGAGGATTGGGATTCAAACATGCATCTCCTTAAGGTGAAGATACAGGCGATAAAGGGACAAACCTATAGATTTGGGTTTATCAGCTCACTCATATCCACTGCTCACCACTAGGATCCGTAAAACTAAGCCATCAGAATTATCGAAAGAGCAGTTTCTATGGGTGAGAAAACTCTTCTCGAAGGGCATCGCCAACAGTGGAAAGAATTATGGAAAAATGATATTATCATAGAGGGCAATGATGAAGATCAGAAGAATGTGAGGTTAATGCTTTATCACTGCTATGCTTTTATCAACAACTGGAAAAGCTATGGAATAAGTCCTATGGGCTTAAGTGGGTTAGGCTACAATGGACATGTCTTTTGGGATATGGATCTTTGGATATACCCAGGTATATTGGGATTAAATCCCTCAATGGCCAAAACATTGATAGAATATCGCTTCGAGAGACTGCAGGCTGCTAAAAATAACGCTTTTATCAATGGTTACAAAGGAGCAATGTATCCTTGGTAAAGCTCAAAGGAGGGAATCGAGGAAACTCCAGTGTGGGCGATGGCAGGTCCATTGGAACATCATATTAGTGGATGTGTTGCTTTCGGTGCTTGGAATTATTTTGCAGTCACTCAAGATTTAGATTGGCTTAAAACAAAAGGCTATCAGATCTTATCATCTGTGGCTGAGTTTTGGTAGAGCCGTGTGTAAAAGGACAGTGAGAACCAATATCATATACGCAACGTGGTTGCTGCTGATTAATGGGCTTAAAACGTTGATGATAATGCCTTCACTAACGCTGTTGCCAAATAATCTCTCAGATTGTACAATGTTGCCTCCAAAAAGCTGAACCTTCCCTAAAACGCTCACTACAAAGAAATCAGCGATAATTTAGTGATTCTGAAAATGAAAAATAACGTCACGCAGGAGCATAGCCGCTACAATGGTTAGAATATCAAACAAGCCGATGTAAATTTACTTTCCTATCCCCTTAAAACTATCAAAGATAAGGACCAAGTCTTGCGTGATCTTGAGTATTATCAAGTGAGGATTCCAGACCAGGGAACTCCAGCGATGACTTATAGCATTTTTACCATACTCTATAGCAGACTCAAAGATCAAGATAATGCTTACAAATACTTCCTTTAGTCTCACAAAGATTATCTCAAAAAACCTTTCAATGTTTTTGCAGAAACAAAATGGGGCACAAATCCTTATTTTTTGACGGGAGCAGGAGGAGTTGTACAAAGCATTGTTTTTGGATTTGGAGGTTATGATATTACTGACGACGGCTTGAAGAAAATCGAGACAGTAATTCCCAAACAGTGGACGAAACTAACCATCAAAGGATTTTTAAACTATTCTTAGGAAAAAAAGGAAATCTAAACTGATAAAGAGAAGAGCAGCGCAGTGTATGATTGAATTGAAGCAATGCTTTACTTTCTGTAATATAGAATATATCTTAATAGATTTCATGCGTAAATTTAATCGTTTTAACTATAGTCCACTCTTTCCCAGGATATCGTCCAGTAGCACTTAATCAAATGGCAGTATACGAGTATCTGAACTTCGTAATCAATCTTAGGTTCATTCCACAATTTAAAAATACCAGAGGTAGATATAGAATCGAGAAAAAAGAGCAACCATTGCCTTTAAAGTCAATAAAAGATACTCAAAAATAAAGACTACAGCGAGAGGCTAATTTTAAAGATCTTAAGTTGTTTGCAATCTTAACTAAATATCAAAGGATGTTGTCGATCTCAGAAATTAACTTAAAAACAAAAGGCACACTCGGAATACTAGTTTTACCTAAAAAATCGAAAGACTCGCTACAGAAATGATAAATTTACACAAAAACAGATCTGAGGTTAGGTAATCTGTTCATCAACCACTATATTATCCTGTTCCAATGCCTTTTCCAATTTATTTGACTCCACAACTTCCTCCAGAAGAATTCAAAAGCAAACTATTCAAAAATTAAACGCTTTATGAAGGAAAGACAAAATCTAAACATCGATTTTTTGGGGCAATTAGAGTAAAGATGAATATAAAAAGATGGAAAAAAATATTTAATTGCATTTTGTTTATCATTTATCTCAAACGATTTTGCAGATTGGCCCAATCTAGTCGAAAAATAGCTTTTGCAAGATTCATTAACAATAAGAAATCTCAAGTCAGTCTGATTCGCAAAGGTATCATTCGAGCCATCCGACCTTTTCTGGATATAATTCTTGAAAAGAAGGAAGTATGCTTTGATTTACTGGAAGAAGACAGTAGATCCATAATTAAAGAGAAAGTGTCTTCAATTAGGAAATTAACTGGTTTAATCATATAAAATTTATTGTAATATCTCATCAAAAACGGAAATACACCCGAGTGTCTCTCATCCCTTTATCACCTTTGCAGGCACGGCAACTATTCGTGCACGGAACCACTTTTGACTAGGGAAGAATTGGAAATTTCGTGTGTATCTCCTGCCTTTGGATACATCTCGGCAGATAAAAACCTAGAGAAAGTCAATTTCATTAATTTAATCTTTATCAAACTGCTCATATTTAACACTCTTCTATCAAATGATAGACTGGGACGTAAATTTTAAGGAGACGACATACAGACCAATCTTTATGTAGTTTCTAGTGTGATCTATGAACTTATTAGTGATATTCAAGATGAATTTTTGCTTCAAGTTCCAGCTGAGTATAAAATGGGCAACTACTAAAGTATCGGAAATATCAGGGTTTTATAGTCAATCGTGGTTAAAAACGGATAAATCTTAGAGGGAGAGTTAATATCGGGTCTCAAAGATGAAAGGTGGGTAAGGAAGTATTTTGAGTTCGAGGAATGGATGGAATAGAAGCGAAATGTGAAGCAATTGCTGGAGATAATGCACAAAATGGTCAAATAATATCACATCAAACTAATCAAAGCCTACTTTTGAATCCAATTTAATCTGCATTTTTATACTGTTGACATCAACCAATTATTCATCTGTTTCATTCTCGATCAAACCCAATTATTTAATAATTTTTATACTTATCGTATTTGATTCTTTTTCAGTACTATAAACTATTCCATCAGGAAAATGGATATTCGAGACGGGACATGCATGAATAATGACATGTGGAATTATTCAGGTAAAATATTAAGTAAATCATGCAATTCTATTCTTCAAGCCGTAGTTGATGGTTTTTTTACAGATTTTCTCTGAGCAAGGAGTCTCTTTCGTTACTCTCTCCAGTCTTATTGTAGTTTTTGGATGATTTGAACTAGTTCTTTCCTCTTAGTCTCAATTTCGCATGCGCACTGGCAGTAAAGCCCTTCTTCAAGCTGTCTTAAGGCACTTTCCAAAATAAGCTTTCCATTTAACAGTTCTCCTTCTGATATTTGTGACTGGGCATAGTGTATGGTCTTCTATTGCGTATTGAGCATTATTTTAAAGCGAGGGGCATCGTTTAGAACTTCGATCATGGCTAATGAAATTAATTATGACTATAATCGTAATATTTGTTGATTTAAACTAATATTATTACTGGCAAGGGAGAATATTGATCGTTTTTGCACCAGCAGAGTTTTATTGGTTTACTATGGCCTGCTCGTATATTCCTTGCCTTGGATACATACTTGTGTCTTTGATTCTATGATTTTTATAGCAAAAAAATAAAATTGATATAATACCATTTTCAATTAATTAGTTGCTGAGTTCTGATGTTTGTGGTATTTATTTAAGGTCACTTGTATAATCCATTATATGGCTCAAGTTATTTTATTAAATTTTAGTGCTCCTCTAGATGATGTTAGTTATAATCTTATACGCTATACTAAAATTATCAGCGAATCAACTGAGTTACTGCTTACAAGCCTCATCACTTAATGGCTCTGTCATGACGAAGAGAATAGTTCAGCTCATAAAATGAAATTGATGATTTGCAACTGAATCAACTTAATGATGATCTAGCAAGAGCAAGAGCCATAATATAGTGTAGTATTACGTGAATCGTAATTATAAAAAAATAATATAGGATTGGCCGAAGCGAGATTATTTGTATGACAATTATTTGTTTCACTCTTGTTGTAATGGGAATCATTGTCGATGCGGTCTAATACACTTGGAAAATAGTTAGTGGAGTCCTAGGAAGCCTCATTGGTTTCATATTTACAGTTAAATTAATTTACGTCTGATACCATAGACAAAGAGCAATAATTCAACAAGTTCTTCCTGATAGGGAATAAATTTCCTCCCTCCTCATAATGTGTAGCAAATTATTCTTCCTCAAGCTATGTAACAAATTTTCCATTAATTCTTGTTGAGCTATAAAATTGAATAATTTATTACTCATCCTTCTTATAAAATTAGGAAAAATATTGTAGCTTATAGTTATTCTGATAATCTTTAATACTCCTCTTGGCTATATTAGTTGTAATCATATTTATTTGTTATGTAACAGCAGCAGCGAATTAACTAAATTACTGCGTATCGAAGTCGCCACTTTTTAGCCATGTAATTTCACCAACTTTAAGAACTGATCAATTAAATTGATGATTTACTACGTAAATAAAACAATGAATGGCTTCAAAAATCAAGAGAAGTAATTTAGTGGCATATCAGTGTTCGCGTGACGTAGTAACAGTTTTTAAAGCAAAGTTTGTTTAAAGATTTTGTTTCGACCTTTTGGGAATGGTGGCAACCTAATAAACTTACAAAATAGCTGCTGGAGCCTTAGTAAGAATCTTTGCATTTGCGTTAGAGGTCAACTCGCTATGTACCTGTTCAAAACCACATAGAACGTCTCCAGTAAGAAACTCTGATTGCATCTTTTGGAGTTGATAGTTAATTGTATCGTTAAAAGCAAAATATGAATAGGTCATAAAATAAAGAAGTTTGCTAAATTCTACATGATGATTATGATATTTCCTCTATGCCAAAGTGATTTGATCTCCAATCCATATCGTTATATTATTTTTGAAGTTAATAATAATAGGAATTCAATGGGAAATAGCTGCGAGAACTGTGGATCGAAACTAGACTTAGATGCACAGTTCATTATTAATAGACTCCAGTTTCTATAACCTCAAAACTTTTATAATTAACTTACTAGAGACGTGACCAAAAAATTGGGGCAACTTCGCTACTACTTTAAACTCACTGAAGCGGGAGATAAAAGGCAAAATGGAAGATAAATTTGTGGTCCTGTTTAGATGCGCAATGGAACCATTTACTTTGGAGAGATGGACAATGGAGTTCGAAGCGGTCAGGGAAAGCTTCTGTGGCCTGATTTTAGCTTATACGAGGGATATTGGGCTCATGATAAAGCAACAGGAAAGGGTCGAATCATTCATTCTGATGGATAATACTACGAAGGCTATCTTTTTGAAGGAAAAATGAATGGAAAAGGTATATATGCCAAAATTGATGGTTCAGTATATGAAGGAGATTGGTATAATGACAAGCAACATGGAAAGGGAACCGAGCGTTGGTTGGATGGCTCATCCTATACTGGAGAGTATGCGTATGGCCTAAAGCACGGTAGAGGAAAGTTTGTGTGGGATGACGGTACCTTTTATGAGGGATAATTCGTCAAGAATAACATGTAAGGAATTGGAATGTTATAATGGCCGAACGAAAAGACATACAATGGTCAATGGAAGAATAATCGCATGAATGGACGTGGCAATATAACTTTTGCTGATGGAAGATCCTATATAGGATAGTTCTTAAATGATTTATTTCAAGGCTATGGCATCTTTCTTTGGCCCGATGGTCGCAAATACGAGGGCTTTTGGAAGGAGGGGCTACAAGAAGGTCAAGGATACTGCAAGGAAGGCACAGACTAAATCATCAAGGGTTCGTGGGAGAAAGGAGTTTTAATTTCAGCAAAAGGAATGCACTGATTTTATTTTTATTTTATATGAATACTATAGAATCATTCACCAAGGAGTAATACTAAGTAGCAGGTGAGTAAGTTGCGCGATATCCTATGAGTTGGTGCTGTTACAATAAAAGAAGTGACCCTTTTCTATAAGCTAGCGTAGCTCACTATTTCCACTGCCTCCTTCCTCATCACCAGAGCTTAACTTTATTAGTTAATCGCACACTGGAGATCCAGGCACAACTATAATGGGAATTTCCGCTTCTACACAGGCTCGCACCTCATCCACTATATCAAACACAGAGTCAGCTACTAGAATACTAACAATCTTGCAACGACTAACTCCTTCGGCTCTTTTTTTTCCCTCTGCAATTTTTATGCAAAGATCGATCTTGAACTGAACTTATCCTCCCCATTTCAAGTCTTTGTCAGGATTATCTACATTAATGCTTATATACTGACGAGAAATAGATGAGTATGCCCATTTGCGAGTTCAGTACCATCAACCTGCGAAGGGTTAATTTTGGGAAACTTGATCTCTGCTTATGGCGCAATTCCAATCAATTTAACTCCTCTCCGAAGTGTAAATTTTTCTAACCCAGATGCAAGTCCATTATCAACGATAACAGCATCAGTGTTAAATGCTGCTCTGGCAATGCCAGCATAGAATTTGCCCCTTCCCTTCTCCATTGCCCCTATTATGTTAATGACTGGAGTCATTTCGGTATATTTGAACTTATCGAGCATGTCTCGCAAAGGCAGGTTCTTTTTGTATATGTTGTTGACTTTAATAAGCTTCGCGAGCTTGCCGCCTGGAAACAAGAAATCATAAGGTTTCCAGATTTACTACTTGGAAATAGTCTTTTGTACGCTCACTATCGAATTCTTTAAACGATCCTATGCTTAGACTTCTTTTTTGGGTAGATTAGCCACTTCCTACTTGGCTTCGATCAGCTATTCTGCCTGCTATAGCTTTTCTAAGGCTAAATTTTATAGATCAGCTGCGATTTAGTTGACATTTGATTTAATGGGACTCTCTTCGCTCATGAAAAATGAAACAGATTATATGACTAAAAATCAAAAACCACAGTTCCGAAGGATGTTTATAAATAGAACATGAATTAAATTCGTAGCTGTGTTCTAGTTCTGTAAATAAAGTACTGAGGTTGATGATTTTAATAATTATATTTTGATACTTCATGAGCGCAATTAAAAACAGAGGCAGGAGAAGTACCACATTACTTATCTAGATCGGGAGAAGAAGTTTATTGACAAGGAGGAAGAAAATTAAATTGGAGTCATGGATGTCGCAAATAAAATTTAGGAAAAACAGGAAGACATGTTCGACCCACATCAACTTCAAAAAAATATTTTGCAAGACAATTTGGCCAAACACCAAAATTATAATCTCATGGATTTTGCAGAGGAGGACATTGTCGAAGACAACTCCCCCACAAAGTTTTAAAGCTCTCCCACCAAAGGAGAAGAAAGATAGTTTATGCCTGAGCCCTCGGAAAAAAAGAATAATCGCAAGCAGGGTCGCAGGAAGAAAAAGATGATTGATTCAGACGAGGATATTCAGTAGTAAAAGTAGTAGAAGCAATAGAAGGAGTAGTAATAGCTTACAGTTCAGCAAAAGCTGGCGGTGATGAAGCTTTAATCACCCACGAGACAGGAAGAACGAGAACTCAAGTCATCAGACGAATAGGAAACGGAGGAAAAGTAAATGAAGGCCATGCAATAAATGGTATCAAAGAAAGAGGAGGGCAAAAAATCGTTGGACGACTATGTGATGATGCACTTAGTCATACAAAAAGCGGGTTTTAATAAAGATGAGCGGCGCACGGTCATTTACGAACCTTTGAAACCCAATCAGCACTCTTTTGTTTATTTTAAGCGCTATCAAAGTGGTTTTAGTGAGTATTTTCAAGCGATTGGAGAAGATCAAAGACCCATCCTCTTTTGCGAAAATCAACGAGGCTGCATTGGGTGCAACTACTATATCAGTCTCACTAAGGAAATGGATAAAAATAACCCCTCCTATCTAGGAAAATTGAGAGGCAACGCTACAGGTTCCATCTATCAACTCTATGACAACGGACAACAGCCGGGAAAAGACTACGATCGTTCAAAATATAGAGCCAACATGGCCCATATTTAATACGAAAGTAACTTTTTGGGAATGAATGGTCCTCGCAAATTAAAGGTTATCTTACCTCGAGCCAAATGCTTATAAGATTTTGATTTTTACAAATTTTCAGAGGGATAATCACTCTCGAGTTTGACAGAGCCAGCAGTAGTCCTGTACAAAAATAAAGAGCCCAAATGGAACGAAAGACTGCAATCATTTGCCCTTAACTTCGGAGGTCGCGTAAAACAGGCGTCAATCAAAAATTTCATCTTGGTAGAAGACAAAAATGAAGAAAGTGAAGTCGAACTGCCAAATGTAATAACTTTTGGCAAGGTGGACGACAACACCTTCTCGCTTTAGTTCAGGTATCCGCTGAGTCTGTTCCAGGCTTTTGGAATAGCCATGAGCGAGTTTGATTTTAAATTGGCCTGTGAGTGATTGTATCCTTCTTTGTCATTCTTCATTGTTTATTCATAACAATTAAGTTTGAGAATTATCTCTTTTCCTGAATTATAACTGAAGCTTGGAATTTATAGATAATCTAAGTTAATTCTAGAGCAGTGATCAGACTAATAATAAAAAGATGAGTGAAAGTATGTACACGCTGTGGTCATAGAAAAACTTTAGCCACATCTTAAAGCTCACACGCATGAGACCCTTGTAGTATCGTTTTATTACCATGAATATCAATTGGAAAACAGACAGTTAGTTATCTTTCAGACGCATCTCTTTTATCAAACCTCCAGAACTACGGTTGTCAGTTATCACGAAGGGTGCAGAGGACGTTGCCATTTTGTAATCCCGTGAAATCATCCAGTACCCTGCCATCGTAAAAACTAAAGGCTTTGCCAATTTGATGCATCTCCACATTATGATTTAAAACTATGGATAATGTTAACTCAATTAAAATCTAGTTTAGAGATTGTAGCAGCTAAGCTAAAATCATTTGATTATATGTATGAATGGTGAATTAAGAATCGAATTATCATCACCAAAAGGTGCGGTCCAACTTTTGCAGCGCACTACGATTGCTAGGATTGCATGTTTGTAGACCGCAATATTCCTCGAAACTCATTGCTTAGCCTTATTGAACTAATACAGGCAATTCGAAACTAACGGGCAGAACCACAAATATTGAACAATACTGCACAGTTGGTAGGATATCCTGCAGTGGAAAACCAAAAGAGTCAAAAAGAAAGTTACTGTAAAATATGTTGAAAGGCGACTGTTAGAGTACGAATTGCGAACGATAGCGCAGTGTTGTTGCCACTTCTTCAGCCGCATGCAGGTTTAGTCGGAGCAATAGAGTCAAGTAGAGAAAGGCGGCAGCTAATGTGCGATTCTTATACTGCAGAGTTTGTATATCGAGTAGAGCAAAGTCAATGTACTGCGCCATCCATCTAAAGTTCATATAGCTCTGAGTTGAAGAATGCTTACCTCTTAGTCGGCACCTTTAAATCGCACACTGCCGAAATTGAATGAACTGGATAGGTCTTTACTGGCGACATAAAGGTCCCATTGAGCGCAAAGTCGATTAGCCCATGCATTAACTGTAGGGGCACGCAGTTTGAACTGCAAAGTTAGGGTTATCTAAGTCTCGATATTTAAAAGCTCTTAAAGGGAGTGTTGTTAGCTTATAGGCTCATGGAAGCAAGACGATCGCACACGCGCATTGTCCTCCAGCTTTTCAGCGATCATGAGGCAGGCTGCCCCTAAACATTGAAGTTTCTCTTGAGCAAGTGGAGGCGAAGCAGCAAGAAATCTGTCAAGTATATTAACAGAATTTGCAAAGGCCTCTCTACGGCAGTTTAGTTAGGCAGCTAACAGCATAACCCAATCGAGCACAAGAGCCCTTTTCATCCACGTTAAGTTGATCTGCCGAGATAAATAACTCGTATAATATTGACTTCGAGAGTAGTCTTCCTCTCGGCGCACGAGCTCATTTAATGAATCTGACTGTTATTTCCAAGACAGACTTGGCAGTCTGCGTTCGAACTCAGTTAACTGTTCTTCTGCGCTCAACTGGCGCGATCCTGTCTCGCCTAACTAGATAAACTCTAAACTACCCACTTTGCGATGGCTTTGAGCGGACAGACTTAGTCCTGGTCTAAAAATTTGGGAGTTAAGGTGTTAGTTGCAACCCAATACTCCTTCCTCCTCGACTGATACCCATTCGTTTCTACGTCTTTCTTCCCTTATTCTTCTGGTCCTTTTCTGCGTTCTTCTTAGATTATCCTCCTCTTCCGGCTGATGACTTTTCCGAGGATTAAGGAGAATGTTGCGAGGACGAGGAGCATCTCGAGTCGAGAGCAAATGTGGATCGTTATCACGGCATCGATTTTCCTTGCCGTTTTCGAGACGTTATTAATTGTGCCGAGGATGACCGTAATGAGAGTACTGGGCGATATTAGGCTGATTCTTAGGAAGGCAGCCCATTTGTTTAACTGCAGTGGTGGATGTGAATTTATCGATAGGCACAGGCCGCACCTGTGCGGTGGAGTGCTTCTTGGCTTTGGGAGCACGATCGTTCATAATCTAACGATATAAACTATTTTAAATCTATGAATTGATGCAATTGCTCAATTATGTCGCGATCTCATCTTTCCATCGCCAAAGTCAATTAAGCTTTGCCCAAGGCTCAACGGTGATGTTTATGGTAGTTAATTTGGTTTCTAGATGAGTTTAACAATTTAAGTTCAAATTGTCCATCTATGAAACTGAAGGGCATCCCGATGATTATCTGACTGCTAAATAATAATTGCATGATCGGATCTATAATTTGGATAGCGATCACTATTAAATTTAATGAGGCAACTATCAACTCAGCTGGTGCGTTTTATCCGAGGCACCAAAAACAGACAGCCACCGCAGGAAATGTAAAACCTTGATAAAATCAAGTTTACCGAGGATTAAATCACCTAAATGGGACAGTATCGCATGCAATAGGGAGGATCCAGGAATGTTGTGGATCTCTTCAAGGACAAGTTTCAAGGCAGGAGCAGGAGTGATAATCTCAACAGGCAGCGCAGTCATTTGAGAAATTCTTCCAAAGATAAAAAAGAGGAAGAAGAGTAGGATGAAGACTTTATGTCTGGCAAGGAGAAAGCGCCTCCGAAAATGTAGAAACGAAACAAACCCAACATGAAGGAAAAGTTTTTAACTTTTAAGATATACAAGCATCTCGACATGCTTAAATAAGCCAAGTAAAAGAAATTTCAATAGGCTCAAACCACGCATTTGGTCACGGAAAATGATCGGTTAGCCCGGCTGTCCCACGTGAGGCTAATTTAACAATACCTTCCATACGAATACATGAAGCAAGTGCAGAAGGTGATGCACAAGTACGACCAGACACAGCTCAGAGATATTGCCTTTCATTTCAGCAACCTCATGCGATTGCGCTACAACTAACAAAAAATCAACTATGAAGAGTATCCGAACCTCAATTTCTAAAAACTGGAGGATAAACTGCCTTTCCACCGCAAAGTAGAGCAGATCTACCTCACTAGCAAGGAAAAGATATTCGAGTCAAGAGAAGAAACAAAGCAGAAGATAGAGGCTGATCCCATTGAACCAGAAATTAAGTACTCCCAAAACATTGTTGTCTCCTATTTGCTCAATCGAGTACCCAGGACCTATGCTGTTGCTTTTAGAGTCATCAGCGAAATTAGAAAAATGTTCCCAGAATTTAAACCAGTGTCATTTATTGATTTTGGAGCTGGACTCTCATCTGGATCCGTTGCTTTCATCGAGACTTATGGAGATACAGGATCTGTGTTTAGCGTAGAACCTGCAGGCAAAATGCGAAAGCTGGGCAAGTACTTGACTGAATATACGAAAATAGTTCATTTTTAATCTTTAGCAGAACTATCTTCACAAGTGCGGCAAGTTGACATTGTCTACTGTGGGTACGTCCTCAACTAAATTCGCCCTGAATTGACAACTGTCTACTTGGAGTCCCTTTATTCCAAAGTCAAAACAAATGGATTTTTAGTTATGGTGGAATATGGCAACCCTTACGGCTCTCGATTGATTCACCAGACAAGGAAGTGGGCTCTGACTAAAAAGGTACGAATAGCTGCCCCTTGCCCTCATCACATGAAATGTCCTCTAGCTAATTCAAAGCATTGGTGCCACTTCGACCAGCCTACAGGTATGTACCCTCGATAAGTCTTTGGTAAACTTCCTTCTGATAACTCTGTCAAGCTATAAAAATATAGCTATATCATCATACAAAAGCTGGAGGATGAAAGCAGCCAAAGCCAAGTTGAAATTCCCAAATATGTGGAGCCTAACATTACTCATGAGTGGGATAGAGTTCTTTTCCCATTGATGAGAAGAGGGGGACATTATATTTACACTTTGTGCAGCAAGAGCGGCCGTTTTTAGAAAAGAATCACCGGTAGAAGTCATGGCCCGTAGTACAAATAAGGAAGTAAGTTAAAATGGGGTGATTTTTGGAGATTTGGCAATCGTATTCCCAACCGGTACAGGAAGGAGAGAAAGACTGGCCGTCGTCTTTGGTGATTTTACTACCGTGCAGCTATATTTATGACTTTCGAATTGATGAATCCTAATTATTCATCCTTATTATTTTTCTTCAAATCATAAATCCTTTCAAGCGATGGAGGGAAGTAGATTTGAATGTTATTTTTTGTCTCGAAAATACGCAGAAAATTATAATTATTTGATCAACCCTCACAATGAGCGAAAGGAAGATATGGAAGCAATAAGTAAGCCATACCTGACATAGGAAGACGATATATTGAAAAAGATATATGAAGATATGGGCATCAAAAAATGGACTGATGTCGCCAAAATGATGAAGGATGACTATGACATTGATGGAAGGAATGGCAAGCAGTGCCGAGAGAGGTATCATAATCACCTCAAGGGCGGAATCAGAAAGGAGAAATGGACGCATGCGGAAGAGGAACTCCTTATTCAACTTCATTCTTAGCATGGCAACCGCTGGGCTTTCCTCTCCAGAATGATCCCCGGCAGGTATCCTGTTCATGATTTAGAACTGAAAACTGCGTGAAGAACATGCTTTATTCTAGGATGCGGAAATCAGTTCGGCAACTGAATAAATTCAGTTGGGAACACTATCGGAAGACACTGAAACTAATAAACGTAGGTTTCATTTATCGACTGATAGAGTTTACTGAAAATTCATATAAGAAGGAAGAAGCCAACAGGAGTTAGCAATAAAATATCGCGCTTAGTATGTATAGATCAATGTAGGACTTAAAAATGCTATTTTGCACTTGAATTTAGACGAGGATACTATAAGCGAAGAGCAGAAGCTGGAAATCAAAGAGTTAGTTGAGGAGATTCATCAATTCAAAAGAGTTAACCAGCATTTTAGGGGAAATCGAGGTATCAAGCAGAGCAGACCAAGATTGGCCAAACAAGTTAATAATGATGGGGATTCGGACTTCAAGGTCTCAATAAGTATCGATGAATCGGAGTCATAGAGGCAAGATAGAGTCAAAATATAAGAGGAAAAAGTATTAGATTACAAGAAATAATTGAAAAAAGGGCAGACTCAGAAAGACTAATTATTGCAGCAAAAAGATTAATTATAACACCAAGCAATGAAAGTATAGTTGACAGAGAGAAATGATACTCTCCCTGATGCATCTCAGAGGGCCCTAATGGAATCCATCTTCATGGGCAGAGAAACACCCAAAATTTCTATGGCGAGAAGAGATAGTGTAGAGAGTAATCTATCTTTTATGTTCACTGATAAAGGGCTGTAGTATCCAATCAGAATGTAGCACCCATTTTTCAACTTGACTCCAACTCCTCTAATTTTCAATCGCACTGGTGAGGACTGGACCAATGCGATTTCGAGCTGGAAACCTCACATAAGTAACGATTGATGACTTAATGATATGAATAACTATGTGATAGACAGTCTATTTCTGATTGTAGATATATTATTGACAATATTTGATCATGATTCCCAAATCCTTTGCCATCATCTTCGTACTGGCGGTATGTACGCTCGCTGCCATTAATAAGGATCTCGTTTAGCAGGTTCCCGTACTCTTAGAATTATACAGGGTTATCCCACTCCCTTCACACAAAAGGTATATTCAGGATATCTCAACACGAATAGCGACAGCAGGAAACTACATTATGTGTTCGTTGAATCCTCCAGCATGGCAAGTGCCGATAAAATTCCAGTCACTCTGTGGCTTAACGGAGGGCCAGGCTGTTCCTCCCTTCTAGGTAAATGTAATATCTATTCAGGATTTTTGCAGGAAATTGGTCCTTACTACTTAGACGAAGGTCATGACTATAAAGTGGGTGATAAATTGAAGGAAAATCCGTATTCTTGGAATAAGCTATCTCATTTGCTCTTTATTGAGTCTCCTGCAGGAGTGGGCTACTCCATAAACACCGAAGCTAACTTCACTTACAACGACGCTACAACAGCCAATGATAATTTAAATGGGCTGCTGAGTTTCTTTGCGGGTTTCCCTTAATACTCAAACAATGCCTTTTGGATTGCTGGAGAGTCCTATGCTGGGAAATACATTCCCGATCTTGCTCTAAAAATCGATGAGAATAATAAAAAGGGCAAGCCTATTAACCTAAAGGGTATTTTGGTTGGCAATGGAGTAATGAATTTCTAGAATGGTGAGCTCTAAAAAAGCAGCATTGATTTCATGATTGATCATGAATTTGTCGATATGGATATCGTGCCCTACTACAGAGGTTCCTGCTTTATCGATCCTGACTCTGCAGGATGTCGATATTTCAACACTCGCTATAACGCAAATGTTGATGAAATCAATCCCTACAATGTTTATAGTTATTGCTACTATAATGATTCGTTCATGACTGGAGGCGATTCTGCCAAGAAAAACATCGTCAATCAGGGAAGTATTATTAAAAATTTGGCAAGAAATAAAGGAGTATATAACAAAGAAGAGACTAAAAATGGACCAACTTGCGCCTACTTTGATGGCATTTTTAATTACTTCAAAGCTCATGCAAAGGAGTATCATGCGGCTGATGGTGTGATTTGGAATGGACCATGCGTACCTATTCATTAATCTAGGCTGACAATATTACTGCCAAATATTCAATTTCTCTTGGTGGATCGATGAAAGAGTATCGCACTTTGTTGACCAAGTTGGATACCTATCACATTGTGCTTTACAGTGGAGATTGGGATGATGTGGTCCCTTACACTGACACTATGAAGAACATGGCATTGCTAAATCTTAAATAATCCAACATTTAGTAGAGTTTATGTGATTTAGTACTCCATTTTTCGCAAATGATCAGCACGCAGGATGGACTCAAATCTACAATGGTGTGTTGTTCGCCATTATCAAGGGAGCATCCCACCAAGTCCCTCAAAGCAAACGAGCCGAAGCTTTTGAGCTATTCAAAATGACTATGGAATCGCAAACTTCCCAAGAAGTCATAAAAACTGAGTGATTAATGCAAAATCTCCTATTCAGTGAATATCATATAATATCTTAAATTAATTCATTAAGATCACTAATTAATTCATTGTTCGCTCGTGACCACTAGCCTATTCATTTCCCAAGTCCCATTCGTCTCCTGTCCGTATATATCAACAAAGCGACCTTGGCCGTGGATGTTATCGTTCTGGAACATGGCCTATATTTACTCTCCGTTTGTCAGGTATAGCTTTCCCAATCCACATTTTTAATCGTAGTTGAATTCACCTGAATAAAAATACATTTACCCTCATATTTGACCCAATATTCGTCAACTTCCTCGAAGTCTTTAAAGTTAAACGATTGGTGGAGCATAACTGGGTTCTGGTTGTAGAGAATACCATGACCGTGAAATTGATCCTTTTCCCACATTCCTTAATAGGCGGGCTGTTTCGTATTGTAATAAAGAGTTCCTTGACCATTCATGCAATCATCTTTAAATTATCCCTTATATAAAGCTCCATCAGGAAACGTCAGTTTTCCTTTGCCTTATTTCTTGCCGTTTACTACATACCCCTCATATCTTCGACCCTGCTCATCTTTAAATCGAGTATAGGTAATGTTTTACACGCTTTTCTTCAGCTGCTTCATCTGCATCTAAATTTGCTGCTCAATAAATATTTCTTTGGATTGTCTCAGCGATTTATCATCAACGCACAGCTCTTTGATATTTTGCTGACAGTTAGTATTTTTATCTGCAAGGACACGATTTTCGAACGATGCTTCCTTGTTTTGTTTGCTATCCTTGACAGAAGAAAAAACAGAATCGACCCCTGGGTAGAGGAAGGTATATTTTTGGGTTTATTGCTGAGAACTCTGCTTCAGTTTACTGATATCATCCAAATCCTTCCGAATCATGGCGATTAAATTGGGGTCAGTGTACAAACTATTACTGATGGTTTGACTTATTATCTGAGGTTCAAGATTATTCACAGTCATCTTTTGCTTTTACAGCCCGACCTTTATGCCTATCTTTTTTTGTCTTTATGCCCGATGCGATGGTCGCAAATTAATGATGTTGCCCTCAGTCTTGATAATTTACTTATTAGATCTTTTAGTATTCACAGATTTTTTTAAGGAATTGGTATCGGATATTTAGGAGACACTCTTTTGATGGCTAATTTTTGCGTTTTAGGGTCTATCAGTGCTTGAAATATCGCTTTGAGAGCACTTTTAGTTACTTTGGCTCTTATAGGAAATATCAAGCTGCTTCTGTATGTCAGCAAAAGAAAATCTTTGATCTGGATCAGTTTATAGCATTTGAAAGAGCAAGTTAGTAAATTATTAAGAATAAATTCCACTTAAACTTGAAATCAATGACTCTAGATTGTTGCTAAGGAAAAGGTGTTGGCTATAGTCATAGCAATGACTTATCTTATCGAGAGTCGCAGCCTCCAGAATGGTCATGCCTAAACTAAAAACAACCTATTTCAATAAACCCTCTTCACTATCATTTTTATTAAAATTAGTTAATTTTTAAGGAGCGTAGTAATAAAGAGGGTTGATGGCGAATCGATAATTCTAATCGATCATATCGTTGTGAATAATTTTGATTTCTCCATCGCAAGTGATGAACACTTGTGTCGAATTGAGACTGATGGTGGATTTGAGCAGAGGCAACGCCAAATTGCAGCTTTGCAAAATACTCCATAGCTCATGCTCATCAAATCGTTTGTGCTCCTTTTGCCTAGCATATATCTAATCCTGAAGCGTGACTTGAGGGTATTAATAGATGGCGTATATCTTATGAGAGGTGGAGCACAAGCCATGAATGGTGACAAGTTTGAATTTGACCACACTCAAAATATTATCAGATTGATGATGTTCTATTTCTCGTTAAAACCTTTTCTTTTCCTCTTACAGCTGCCTATCCAAGCAAAAAGCGAATTCCTTGAGGAGATAGGTGGTTTTGGTTTGGCGGTGAAGCAACACCACGCCATATTGCTATTTTTTTAACTACTTGTATTCATGAGTAAGGTCGATATCAGCCTAGTTACTGCTGGTAGTAGTGCCGTTGCCCATTTCCGAATTAACTGACTTATTTATAATTTGAAATTATAGTTCACCAATAACATCAATTTAAATGATATTAATAACGTCAGTTTGGTATTATGAAGAATCCATCAACCATCAAAAATATCGATTTAGCCTTTGTCAATGCTCCACTCTCACACAAGAATAAACTCAGTGAACGATAAAATGAATCGCCACTACGCATCGACCTCAAACTCAAAATTCTCAGTCATAGTAATTCCTCCAATCCAACCAATTTCAGAACGAAAGAGAACGAGTCGAAAAGCAAATAAAAGGAGCAATAGAGCACGTAACTGCTGCTAACTGAACGGACCGGCATTAATTAATTTTTGCTAACAACCAAGTAATCGCTGATGCCCACAAATAAGGGCTTAAACATCAGAAGCTATCTCAGAATAAAACCCAATAAGACTCCAGTGAGCATGCCGCTGGAGATGTATAACAACCAGACTATCATATGCGATAGAGCTGTTTATAAATTTGACTTCATTTTTTAGCCACTTACCCCTCAAGTATCTAAAATGTAATCTAGATGTAAGTATACGAAGTCTTGGGCAAGGAAGTCACAAATCAGTTCCTCGAAGGGTATAACGGCACTATCTTTGCTTATGGAAGTACAGGAAGCGGTAAGACATTTACTATGTTTGGCAATGATGACGGACTTGTGCCTTGTGTTGTTGAAGAAATTTTTTCTAAATTGGACTCTAATAGCAAACTGAGTTGTTCCATGATTGAGATTTATAAGTAAAATCTAATTGATTTGCTTTCAAATGGTAGTGATCTTGAGTTAAAAATAAAGGAGGTTCTGAATAACTATACAATTCAAAACTTGAGCCTGCATCAGGTCAAGACAAGAGAAGACACTCTGCGGCTCATTCAGAAAGGAAACCATCTCAAGAAGATACGAGAAACAAACCTAAATGAGTCATCATCAAGGTCACATATCGTGTTTACACTCTATCTCGAAAAGATTGACCATGAAGGGAAACCTATTAAGTGTAAATTTAATTTGGTAGATTTAGCGGGAAGTGAAAAGGTGTTCAAGAGCAAGGTGCAAGGAGAAGGATTGGAGTAAGCGAAAAAGATCAATCTTTCCTTGAGCTGTTTGGGTAACACTATCAGTGCTTTGGTTAAAAATAGCGAGCATATACCCTATAGAGAGTCAAAATTAACTCGTATCCTAAAGGAATCTTTGATGGGGAATTCAATAACTAGACTTATAGTTACTTGTTCTGTCAATTAGGAAACCATCGAATAAACGATATCTTCGATTAAGTTTGCACAGAGAGCTCAAAAAGTGCAGACCCAGGCATCAATCGCTTATAACATTAATAAGTTTAAGGGAACCAAATAAGAAAGGCTTAGACTATTAAAATAATCTCTGGAGGAAGCCGAATTGAAAATCAGTCAAATTAATGAAATTATGATTAATGAGTAATCTGATTGCAAAAATTGTAAATAAATAAAAGACGTTCTGAAGCGAAGAAAAGAGATAATAGCCGCTTAGTAAATGTTCCATTTCAACCCCATAGAGGAGTTTAGGTCACCAAAATCAAAAGTAGACCTACGATAGTTCTTTTCAACTGGTTCAGTCTAAAAATACTCCTCCGTCAAAAGTCGGTACAACAACATAAAAAAGAATTCTGTAAAAAATGGTTTTCTATTCAAAAAGTAATAAAAATTGCCGGAATATAATTAGTTTATGAATAAGCGTATGTTCTAATTAAAGAATGAAAACTAGAAACTGCAGGAGGAAAAGAATATACTAGAGAATCGGGTGAAAACACTTGAAGATAAACTACAAGAGAAGAAGGAGAACAAAGTTGAGAAAAACAATGGAGTTAAGAAAGTAATCAGACTTGGACAGGATAGAGCACTTAAGACTTTAACTAACATCACAAATGCTACTACTGCTAATAAATAACTGTTAAAAATAGATAAGAGAGAATCGCTTAAAACAACAGAAGAGGAAAATGTAAATTCAAGAGTCAAAAACTAAGTATGTGCGACAGTCATGAAAAAGAACTAAAAGAACTCAGATAAGGCTGTCATTGCGTCAATCAATCAAGCAGTTTCCAAACTGTAAGCAGCCAGCGAGTAGTATCGTCGAATTATTGCTCCTTTGGAGATATAAATACTGACTTAGCAAATCATATACCTTTAGAACAAATTAATAGGGTCTTCAGTCAATACTACTTCACCCTATAGTAGACTTTGTCAATTTATGCTTGAACTCAAGCAGAAATTACTTATATTATTTGCAGAGATGACAGACAGCTGCAACAAAATGTTTTAACTCAACAGTGGGGATCAAAAAGAGGAGATTTCGGATATATTCAGGGAGAGGTGTCATTAAATCAGTGAAATTAAACTGAATTTTCAGGAATTTATTGAGTAAAACAATGAGCTGCATGAACTCAATGCCTTTCTATAGAAGGCCAAAAGTTTTAACCTCAAGTGCAAGGAGACTTAAGTCTCAAACATCTAATCTCTTAGTGAGTAAAACTAGTTTCTGGAAATATATCCAAGTCCCCTCCAACCAATAATTCAGAAGCACAAGCATCTAAATTACAGCTGATAAGGGTCAGCAACTACCAATTTTTGTTTTTTATCATTAACTATAAATACGATTATTTTTTCATAAATGTAATTAATGATTATGCCAAAAATGCAAGCATTATGATAAATAAATTGGCAATAATTGGTTAAAATATTTATCAGCGATCATCGATCAGTTGTCCAACCAAATTATTCATAAGCGATCTCAAGCCAACAAACAGACTTGTTGTTTAGTTGGAAAGAGAATAAGCTCCCAATAAATTTTATCATTAATTCTTGGTGAAAGTAAAGTTATTAATAATGAGGAAAGTACTCATATTTCTTATTCTTGGTCGCCCTTGTATAATTCTGGGTGTTTTAGCTTGATGTGCTGCTGAAGGGATCCTTCGGAACCATAGACGCGGTCGCAGAACTCAGCCTGACAACAGTGCTTGCGCTCAATTTCCTCAGCAGTTCTTCTTGTCCTTTTAGCATTTTTTCTCCTGGATGAGACCTAAGCTTAATCGGCCTCTTCCTATACCTCTTAATTTCTTCTGTTCCTGTGCAGGGCAATAAGTTGAGTCTAAATGATCAGTAGTTTACCTCCAAATGGCTAATTCTCCCAGCAAGCCCTTCCTTGACTTTCACCTGTTTGCGTATCTCTGCCCATAGTTTATAGGAGGTGAAGTATATTTTTTTGAACTCCAAGTAGTACTTTAACTGTATGTTTCGTTCTGTGGACTACTCCTCGCGCTCCTCGCACAATTAGACCATCTAGTTGTTTTATACCAAGTGATGAAGGGGATCACCGCACAGCTATATTTTTTCGTCGTCGCAAAAATAGAAGTTTTTTGGACTGGTTTCCATCGCAAAGAAGTTAACTATATATATATTACGGAAAATATTGCATTTTTAGAAAAGACACCTATTGCACACCAAAATCACAATTTATTCAGTAGATATGACCGACATCAAAAAGACTCCTTTGGTAATGTGCTCACGCCCTCTGTCCTTTTGGCTGATTTATTATGTTAAGCAAATGTTTGGCTGTATAAAAATATGAGGGGGGAACAAGAACGATTGATTACAATCACTTTATTGCGAATTATTAAAAAATATATTTCTAAGAGTTAATAGTTTTATGATTACATAACCTTTGGAGAGAAAAGAACATTTCATAAGTTCAGAATAATTAAATCTTCATCAATGAACACTTCTTAGACTGAGTAGAGTCAATCTTTTAGAGAACAGGAGGATTTTCAGTCAATCAATACTTGAAGCATTTCAGTTCCATCTATTTACTTTATCGGGAGAAAAATATTCAACCATTACTCGATGAGTTACTTTTAATAGGCTCACTCAGATTTGATTACCTCAATTATGGAACGAGATATGCACCAAATAATCTTGGAGATATACATATACCAATTGTTATTACTTTCATCTCTGCAGATCGGCACATTGTTAAGAGAACAACAACTTAGGCTTACAATACTTCATTGGACGGTGGTAAACCAATAAAAATTAAAAATATTGCTTTAATTCGTCCAATATTGAAAATTCTTATCGCACAATTGAGAATTAAGGATTTTCGGATGAAAGAATGGATAAATCTTAAGCAAGAAGAAATGCAAATGTCCAAGACGTTCATCTATTGCGGCTCCTACAGTTTGAACTGAATAAAGAGCAAACATATTATTTTTCAATCATAAGCATTGTGAAGAACATAGTGAATCCAATCAAAAGGCTTCAAATTTATTGAAGTAAACCTTTCCTGAAAGCTACTCTTCGATTAGTTTCTTGCTTTTACAAGGGCTGATCCTAACTCACTTAATTGTCAAATTTATTGCAAATTATAGTCGCAACCGAGTCAGCTTCAACTTTTGTTCGCGCTAGCGGGTAAGTTAAATTCAAGAAGGAATTTATTTAAGATTAAGCCTTTGTGAAGTAAGTTTCTGGAGCAGGAATGATGAGAACAAGAGTTGATTATTGAGACTGAGTTGATGTTGAGGAGGGGATTGTCCCAACGGCATTGGATTGAGTTGAAATGATCGTTTCTATTGTATTTTTATTTATGTAAACGGAGGAAAATAGCGCGAAAAGAGAGTCATAAAGCATGGCCTTGCTTGAAAAATTGATACGCCTGAACTCTAAGGACTGCAACTTTCATTTTAAGGACGACATTCATGGGTAAATTTCAGTCTATGATCGTTCTCGGCGATCTTAATCTTCTCCTTCCTCTCTAACTCAGCACCTATTTTAAGGTTTCCTACCCCCAGACCAATATTGAGAACAACTCCAATGAGGTCCTCCTTCGCCAGTTCTGGCATCACATCCACTCTCATTACTTCAAGAGAATCGAACAGGAGGAGTTGAAAAGACTGCAATACATCGGAGCCATCTCAGAAGCGCTCCCCTCCGCGTCAGGTTCAAAATTGAACAGTGTTCAGAGTGCATTGGCCTCATGCCCATAATTTGAAAAGGACATGCATAGCCTTTTTTCTTAGTCATACCTACAAACTTTGTAAAAAGCCACGAAAACTGATAAATAAGCATAAATATGGACAAAAGAAATGCTGATGCAATGGAAGGCTCTGGAGTTAGAGTAGGTTATCAGAAAGGATAAGTTAAAGAAAACTAAGTTAATATATAGCAAATTTAAGGAAAATAGAAGGCATAGACAATTGCTGAAGAAGAAGAAATAAATCAAGGACGCACTCTCAAGGCAAGATGAAAACCTGTAGGAACTGTTGCAAGTGTTTCAGCAGGCAGAAAAGGAGAATTAGTCTGAGATTGATGGAGAAATTGCCAAGTTGGAAAAAGAGCTTGCGAAATAATGCATTTAGTCCAAGCCTCTTGTATAGCTACTGGAGAGGAAGGTTGATGACTAATTGGAAGATGGATAAATCAGGTTAGGATATAAATCGATAGGTTCTACCAGAGGGGACGAAGTTGGCGGTGACCTCTAATGTCTTGAGTATTTGATCAAGTGCCTGGAGTAAAAGCAAGTCGCTGAATCGGTTGCCAAAATCATTTCAACTGAACGTTTAAATGGAGAAGCTAAATTTGTATTAACATACGAGAAGGCAATGAATATTGAACCAAGCAAAGTAACCGAAAAGGAGCTGATGAGAATCAATTTCTTGAGAGAAACATCTCTTCTGCAATTCTATCGGACAGGAGTAAAGTCACTTTACTCTTACATATGCCACAATGTATATTGTTGCTTTACTCAGTACGTTGGCTTCCGCGAACTCAGTCAAAATCGTCTGAATATTACTGCTAAAATGAAAGATAAATGTGTGGTGCAGATGATGAAAAAAGGAGCGTGTCTCGCTAGTCTTCCGGAAATACAGCACGAAATGGCCAAATTCAGCATGTGTCACCATTGTAAGTTTATCTATCCAGAATACCTGCTGTTTACCTGTAAATTTGCATCAGATAAACAGGCAATTCCTAAGATTAATATTTAGGCATCATGTGATCCTAATCTAGCCTAAGCCTTTTACTAAGGTATCATCTTTATCAATATAGGCACTCAAAAGAATAGAGCTTCACAGCGATTCATGACCCGGAAAAAGAATTGTCTAACAAGTTATGCCAAAATTCATGACGAATACGTGTGTGGCAGAAAGTATTGTCTGAGCTGTTTGAAAGATACCTATTCACATGAAAGTATTAAGGAGAATGGTTTCTGTCCATTTTGCTTGGGAGCATGTATTTGCACTCGCTGCCTTCGAAATTAAAAGATTGCTAAATTCAAAAACATGTACAGCATGCTAGGTGGCGACCTCACTAAGATACAAGAAGCGAGTGATTTGGAGCAACTACCAATCAAAACTGACGACCAGTTGCCAAGAGGACGAGGAAGACCGAAAAAGAGCGCTTTTACTCACATAACCATCAACACCACTCAGAAAAAATTAAGAAGATTTGATGAGAAGGAGAATTAGGGCTATAATTGGTCTTTCAATGCAAAGAAAGGCAAGAAAAAATCATCCCTCTACAGTAACTGGTAGTCATTATCCTAATTTAGGAAGCAAATTGACAGCGGCAGCGGCAGCAACAATACTCAAGAGTAAGAAAGCAAGCGCAAGAAGAAACGTCGGGTCGGCCGCCCTCGATTGGATCGCGTATTACTTTCCTAATTCAGAAGAAATATATACATACTGAATGATTCGATAATTTTAATCCTTAATCTACTCACTAACAAACATTTTATGCACAAGACTATATTGAGGTCTATTATGACCATTTTTCGGAAAAAGTAATACAAATATCATTTCTTTCTTTTCAAACGTTTGAATCGCACCCCCATCTCCACTAAACAGGGAATGCGATTATAGACTTCAGACTACAAGCAAACTATGCGACTCCTTAGCAGATCTTATGCCTATACTAGCTGTCTATTGTCCCTTATCGGTTTAAATTAATTGGTCAGATGGACTTGATTTCTACTTTTTTTTATTGATTACTTGCAGCTCAAAAGGTCATATCCATTCCAGTCAGTAGGCTTGCCCGTATCTTTGCGAATCTCAAAATTATGGTTATTCTTCAATCCAGTTATCTTCTTCAAGTTAAATCGTTTATCACTAGCACAGTTTTTGATATAGTTGTTCTCCTTTCTTTCAAACTAAGCCTCGGTCAGTCGATTTTATTTATTAGTCTTCTTAAAAATCTTGTTTTTTCTTGTGTAAAAATATTGCACTAAAGTTTAATCGACTAATTGGTTGTAACTATTGGTGGGTTGCACATGTTTTCGAATACTCGTATGAAATTTTGTTGTCTGAGTGGAGTTTAATAAACCGTTTAAAGTCTAACTTTAAGGCAGTCGCGAGTTATTTTTTAACTGAGAAGGCCATTTAACCAATTCTTTGGAGCTTCTTTTGAAACGGTTGGATAATTATCGATGCTATAGCGTAAATGGCATTATCCTAAAATTGAAAATACGATACTTCTAGAGTTATAATTCGGATGATCTTGGTCCAATTTCGCAATATCTTCTGCCAATGTTATTATTTTAACCACTCTCAGAATGTGGGAGAGGCATACATATTTCGGCTTCGAGTTGGTTTTGCAAAGAAGTTATGTAGGTCGATACTATTTTGTTTATCTATTCTCTCGGTATTTGATTCAAGAGATTGCCCTTCAAAAACTCATTCCTTTATTATAAGTTCACATCATCTTTTTGGATGTTCTACAAAATGGCAATTTATTGTTAGACTACGCTTTCTCGAAGTTGTAGCATATAATCGTCAAGCAGTGCCTGCAACATTCGGTATTTGAGTTTTGTTTGTTGGTTCGGCGGTGAGTTAAGTTTTTACATTTGGCTAACGTATATACTAAATATTCTTCTATACAATTGCTATCAATTCGAAAAGGCGATATTATAAGACTGAATTATTTATCAGAGGGGAGAGTTAAAAAGAAGTTGGTGCTGGGCCGAATCCCCTTGAATACTAAAGCTCAGCGAAAGATCTGGACTTTAGTCGTATTTGAAGGAGAGACTACTAATGTCTGGACTGCTGTTCTCGGCACGTTTAATAGATTTACTCACATTTAGGGATGAAAAGTTGTTGGCGTTGATGCTATTGATGAATTGGTGAGGTTTGGCAACTGCTTTTTATAATTTGTATCTCTGAATGTTTTCATCAACCAAAGCTCTCTCCGAAGGAATCGGATTCCTTGCCGTTAGCTATGATTCTGAACCAATACTCTCTTCGTGAATAGGATGCTTTCGAGTGAAAGGACCTTGATCAATACTGGGAGGGCAGAAAAGTACAATCTTTTTATGACTATTTTGCCGTTGCTGAGGAGGAGGTTTCTCGTGATTCTCAGATTGCTTGTATTTTTGTAATTCATTAGTTGTGGCTTCTAGGTCAGATTGTAGTCTTTTGATGATTTAGTGCAGCTGTTCAATAGATTCGGTCTCAATTGACTCTTCCTCCAGACTTTGCACGTTAATCTTGATCTTTTTTGCTCTTTCTGCAAATTTCAGTGAAGAGACTGTTTCATGCAACGACTGCTCTGCAGTTGAGCAATTCACGATGACAGAAGTTATGAAGTTGCCTGTTAAGGAATCTTTGAGAATTCTAGTGAGCTTAGAATCTCGAAAAGGGATGTGCTACGATTTACTACGAGTAGTCAGCGCGTTAATTACATTACCGAGGCATGAGAGCGAGTAATTGATCTTTTTGGTCTCCTCAAAAGCATCTCCTCTAGTTCCAGATTTACAGACCTTCTCGCTTCCGGCCAAATCAATGAGACATAACTTTGTTGAGTACTTTTCGGACTCCAGGTAAATGCTAAGAATTGTATGGCTCCTTGAACTTTCCTCATTTATTTTGGTAGCAGTAACTTTCCTGCTTTTTGCTGCGTTTCTGACCAAATTCATCATTTCTGTCTCATTAGCAATGTATATCTCCTTAAGTCCTTCGATATAGACTCCTCCGCATTTATCCTCTTTAAGTCTGAGTTCAGTCTGTCCGCTTCCGAACATATCTATAAGTTGTTCCTTGTAAATCTCAACCATCGAGCACTTAACTTTTAAGTTGGCCTTAGCTTAGCTTTTCTGGTGTAGGATCTCTCTGATGCAGCGATAAATCAAACCATGATTCTCTTGAGACTCCTCACCGAAGATAGTATATGTTTTGCCCGAGCCTGTCTGTCCATATGCGAAAATAGTGCCATTGTATCCCTAAAATAATCCCTGGCACATCTGATATCCAATCTGTTTAAAAATGGTTTCCTGGTCTGTAGTTTGCCTGAAGATCTCATCAAAGCAAAAGTAATTATCGTCAATTTTGATAGTTTGATCGTTGATGATTTGCATGCTATCTTTATCGTTGATCTATTTCTGCGTCTTTGGCTTCAGTCGAATATACACTTTGATGTTTTACTCTCGAGCACTACTTTCTCTCTTCAGCTTCGAGCTTGATGATATATTTTCACTACTTTTCAAAGGGTGGCCTTTTTCATTGCACACTGGCATGCTAGATGTCAAATCGATTTTAATGTTGTAGGCAGTATTTTTAGGTTGTTACCTTAATCCTGATTTACCACGACTATTGCTCGCCTTCCTCATTATTGGCTTTTTTCCAGAGTCTTGCAGTCGATGATTTGAAGAATATTTCCATTGCTAATTTTCTTTGTTGTTGCTGTTGAAGAGCTGTGAGAAATTCGTCTCCTTAAGAAGACTGCAGGGCTCGTTGTAGTTGGACTTGGCATTTGTACTGAAGTTGTATTGGAATGAGACATTGCTGTGTGAGTAAGTAAGTACTTTGATGTTTGGGGCGTGTTGCTGAAGGTGAAAAGACCAGAGTCTGAATATTTGGAGGATGATCCGTCTCTCGGCATATTTAATTAACGATTATATTATAAAAAATGTAATTGGGGATAGGATCTAATGATACACTTCGGATAAGAGAACTACATGATTTTTGATACTGAAAAATAAGAAAATGGAGGAATCACCGAGCGGAAATTACCATATGGTGCTTCTTGAGGATTTGAGGATTACTGTTGATTCTGTCCTTAATTTAGTTTCGCAGACGCAGCTAAGTTTGGTAGGTATTGCGCAAGTGCTACATTTAGTGCTTTTTGTTGCGCAGTGAGGAGTCTTTATATATGATGGCTGACACTTTCAATCGATTTTGAATTCCTATATCACGTCAATAGTACTTTTTAGACAGTTTTCGCTGACATTTTTGTCAATATTACCCTTTTATGCTTGATGGTCTTTGAGAACACTGTTAAAATAGCTCTGATTCCGCTTATTCTGCCTGTAGGTTGTTAAGCTCTTGTTAGGTCTTTGTCTTTCCTTGTCATTTGCAATAGATGCATATCGATGGGTCATATATTTGTCCTTGAAAGGGGTATCATCAGAACTTGGCTGATTGCTTTTGCTGTTATCAATCTCCAAAGTGGCATATTTGTTATGATTGGTATCTCTGGGAGTTCGATGTTGAAGGGTGGCATTGATGGCTGAATTCGAGAAGGAGCATGCTTATTTATTTGATGATTGTTAATTGTTCTTTCTATTAATAATAGGGTGAGTCCCTTCGATATTACTGGTCTTCTCTAAATGTGTATTATTTCCTTCTTCCTCCATCTTTTTATTATTATTGTCTCGTATTTTGCCTAACAGCTCTTGCTGATAGGTCTAAATCAACTTTTCATTCTACCAATCATATCCTCTTTTTCGATCAGTCAGTATTTTATTGTTGATACCCATTGCCCCGCGATATTATTTCTACGATGAGCCTATCCTCCTCAGATAATCATCGTGCATCCTTTCCTCTTCAATTAATCTCATTTTGGATTGCTGAATATCAGCCTAGATTCGACTTCTTTCCATCAACTGGTACATTTGCTGCTTATCCTTTAAGTCTTGTTCATAATTAATCACTCGTTGCCTGCTAATAACGTCGGCCTCTTGCCTGACTGCCTCCTCGATTCTAATCCGTTCCTCATGCAAGTAGGATCGGTGTAAGGCATGAAGGGTGTCCTGCGCGTGTCTGGTGGGTTAAAATGATCGTGCAGAATAACAGGGGTAGTAATATGGATAACTCATGCTAATAACCTTACCTGTTAATCAGTATGTCACTTGAATTTAACAGCCATTCTATAACATATGATTCCTGTGATAACAAAAACATCACGAAACTATCAACTTGGACAGGTGCAGCAGCTACTATTCAAGGGCTAACTCACGGACCTTGCTCCCACGCAGCTACTGCCTCAATTTAAACAGCTGTTCGTCCAATTGTTAGAGTTATTCTAGTTATGTCTTCTTTCTTTCGTCTCGGTTATCGTGAATAGTTCCAATTTATAAGTCTATTTCTCGGAGTTCCTTTTATAATCTTTCCTGATTCCGCTGTTCCTCGAGCACGTAGCTGTTTTCTCTTTCAATTTATTCTTTGACTTTGATTTGATGTTCGAGTTCTGCCCTCCGAGAGGCAGCCAAAGCTTCTGTCTTTCTGCGTTGATCCTCTTCAGCTACTCTCCTCTGAGCTTCTAACTCCTAATCCCTTAAGATTCTTGATCGACGATCTGCTTCCACGAAAGACTGATATTCTCTTTGCTTTTCTTCGCGGTAGATTCGCTCCTTGACAATACTGTCCTCTGCCTGAGCTAGTTCTGCGTTCTTAAGTAGTCGATAGTTCCTAAACTACTCTTCCTCTCTTAGTCTCTGAATCTCCTTCAATTCTCGAAATTAAAGTTCTTGCGCTTCTGCAAATTTCTGTATTTCGTAAGCTCTGGAGTACTAAAGTTCACGATCGAGTGCCAATTTCCTGGACAATTCAAATTCGCGTGTAAGTCTGGCTTAAATAATGCTTACGCAGTACTGTAATAGGTCATCTCTGAGTTTAACTACTAAATTTTATTGTTATATTTTTATCATTAAATCATAGATAAGTATGGATGACTGAACTCCAATGAAAGTTAGAGTTTCCTTGCAATATATTTTAATATTATTAATGCAGGAACAAAGCAATAATTTCAGCAGAAAACTGGGATAGCCACCCATTTATGTTAATCGACCGTTGTAGCACACACACATTGTCTATACTCCCAAGCTCATCAGATTTATTTATTATTAACAGCAGCGTGAAGAGCCTTTGGAGTACAAACAATATTGCAGTCCAATAATATTTATTTAGATCCCAGCAGAATGACAGTACAAAATACTGAATCGAAAAAAGATGTAATGAGACAGTCAAAATCAAATAAACTACTGGTGGTTTCAAGAGCGATAGGGGCGCATAATGAGAAGTTATCAGCATCAAGGACATCAAGAAAATTTATAGAACTCAGTCTTAAATCAAATTCGCACAAACCAACAAAAATAAAGACATAGACTAGTTAACAGGCTTAACCAACTAATCATATTCAGGTCCTTCCAATATTTCCTCTAATAACATGTGGGTAGTGTTAGAATTGCGAGTAAATATAGAGTATTAACAGCGAATAGAGGGTTAGTCTTTCCTCAAAGCGTAGTATCGTGAAAGATAGCCTTGGACTTTTCGCCTCAAAGATTGAAATTAGAAAAGTAAACCACAATAATATTACTTTTTCTGGACGCAAGAAAATTTTTGATGATTATCCAGCTCTTAATCACTCATTGCAAAGTTTTAGTAAATCGAGAAGTAGAAAAATATTCGAGCCATTGAATTTTGGAAATCGTAGTGTATCTTTTGAGAGGTCAACTTCAATGAAAAAGAAGATCTTCGGTCAGTATTCAGCCAAAATAAGTAAGAGATGTGCAATAAAATCCTAAGAGGAAACAGTGGTGTCGGATATTCCAAGCGTTATCCTTTCTCAATGGTAAATTCAAGAGTAAAGGCAATAGGAGGAATATTCCAATCGGATCCAAGAGAAGGATGTGGAAGAATCTCCATAGATAAAGAAGGACGAGGATTGATTGGAATTATTCTTTTATCATAGAAGCACTTTATAGATAAATTGGAAGAATTAGTTATCAATGAGTGAGATCATTAAGGAGAAGGTATTTTGGGAAAAGCCCTACTCTCGATGTGCCGACTGCCTAAAAAGCAGCAGACTCAAATGCAAGAGGTGTATGGCTGAGATGATAAGTTTAAGCATTAAACAAAGGCAATAGTTTGCATGTCCCAAAATGCCTCGAATCAAAGTTGATGGAGCAAATCCTTCGAAAAGTATGCATTCTAACCATTCTGATGCCAATGGAAGGGAGTATTGCTAAGTCAACAATAATTTCTAGTTGTGGATCAAGAAAGGTCGAAGCAAAAAACTACCTCAACTCGGGGACACGATGTTTAAACTACCAAAATGGCCATAGAGAAAGGTTGTTAAAGCTGAGCTTGCTTCTTTAAGTGCCCCTAAATTTGAGACTTGGTAATTTCGTATGGTGCAGCAATTGTCCAAGAGTTAGCCCTACGTAAAACTACTGCAAGAATCAAAACAATTGAAATGATAATATTCAAAAGACTATCTAAATGATTTTAGTGATAATTTTGAAAATAGATACTCGATGCAGTTCGAGAAAACTTATATTCTTAAAGTATTAATAACAGATTGGATATAGGAGTTTTAAAATAGAGAAATGCTATGATTTAAGGATTATCATTTTTAGCAGTTGTCGTGGCAGTCGTGGCATTACTGGATTTCATCAGGAGAACGGAATTATAAATCATTTGCCTCATCATTGGAGTTATAGTCCACTTGGGGTTTGGCAATCGGCAGAAGACGTATTATGATCGAAAGAGGGATGACGGAAGCACCAATCAGCAATGAGATCAACCACTGTTGAATGGTCAATCCATGGAAATTATAGCATTTGAAATACACGTTGAGGAAAGAAATGATAGCCACCTGGAAGATAGTAATTAAGCCGAACATCAACCAAAAGATGTAGTTGCTGAAAAGTCCAGTGAGAAGGTTAAGCTAGTCGTATACTCTTCTGCAGTTAAAGAAGTTAAAAATCTGGAGGAAGACAAAGACGTTAAAGATAAAGGTGAGATGTCTTGAATAAATATGATATTTGTCGAAATAAGTAGCGTAGGAGTAATCACCCCATAAAGGATGATCAAGTCCATTAACCATTGTTCCCTACACTTGACCCATGTAATATTTAGCCTACAAATCAGTTCCTATCAAATCATCGTAGGCGTCCTTATACTCTGGAAGGAACTTTTGTCCTTCTACCACCAAAAACATCAGGACTGCTATCTGATAGATGCTTTGGATAATTATATGCTTGATCATAGTGCGAGTAATTAGACTATCAGAACGGTTGACTGGCTTGCGACTAAGCAGTTCCTCTGAATTTGGTGGCTCAGTAGATAGAGCTAACGAGGCTAAGCTATCCATAATCATGTTAACCCACAACATTTGCACAGTGGTAAAAACTGACTGTTTAAACAATGCAGACGAGGCAATACTGATAACACAGGCCACTGCGTTAGCTGTCAACTGAAATTGCAGAAATTTCTTGGTTGAATCGTAAATATTACGACCCCATACGATGGAACGAACAATCGAGGTGAAATTATCATCCAAAATAAGTATATCAGCTGCATTCTTGGCTACTTGAGTGCCTGATACTCCCATTGCGACTCCCACGTCAGCTTTTAACAAGGCAGGTGCATCATTAGTGCCGTCTCCTGTAACTGCAACAATGTTGTTGATTTTCTTTAAACCCTCCACTAGTTTATATTTATGCTCAGGCCTGCTTCTAGCTAACACCTTTAGATGTTTTATTTTCATATAAAATTATTCAGGAGTACTATTTTGCTCAATTGCTTAAAACTCATCGCCTTACATACACAGACCTGGAGTTTTGTCATCGGCTCTGGTTATACCCAGTTAATCAGCTATAGAACGAGCAGTCACACTGTTATCACCAGTCACCATTATTACCACTACTCCTGCCCTATTGCACATGCGGATGGCCTCCTTACTTTCAGGGCGTGGTAGATCCTGTATACCTGCGAGCAGCATAAGTGTGAAATCGCTTTTTTCGATATCTCTAACTCCAAATTTATCTTTAGTTGATGCATCATCAGCATCAGGCAGGGGTCCATCAATGACTTTCACAGCAAGGGCTACGGCTCTCAACCCTCTTTTTGTCATATCTGCGATTTCTTGCTCAATCTAGCTTTTTTTTATAAAAGCCTTGCCAGTTACCTTGTCTCGTACATCATACACATCTTTGCAAGCATCAATTATGATTTCACTAGCTCCAGTCAAAAATAGATAATTAACACCATCGATCTTGAGACCCGTAGTAATACGCTTACGATCGGAGTTGAAAGGCAGTCGAATAAAGAAGTTGTTTTCATGAATCTTGCGCTATTGAAGGATATTAATGGCGGGATACATTTTTTGAGCATATCTTAGCAATGCCACCTCAGTGGGTGACCCTTTTATCTTGGGTTATAACACAGCTGAAGAGTTGTTGGTGATGGAACTAAAAACAAGTTTTCTATATAATTCTCCCAAATAATGCTCGCTGAAAGCAGTAGGCAATGCATCCCCACGATGACTTGTTCCATTCCAGAGATCGACGACGTGCATATCGTTTTGAGTCAAAGTTCCTGTTTTATCAGTACAGATGACATGTGCGGAGCCCATAGTTTCGCAGCAGGCCAATCTTTTGACCAAATTGTTTTCTTTGAGCATCTGTTTGACGGAAAAGGCAAGAGAAAGAGTAACGGCCAAGGGCAATCCTTCGGGCACTGCCACCACAATAATAACGACAGCCAGCATCATATATCCCAATATTTCAGCAATATGTTTGGAAGAATCCCAGCCATTAGGAATGATGTCATTGATGAAGAGCCACACTGTAAGTATTACAAACATAATTGCTCCTGAAGAGAGGCCGAACAGTCCAATCTTTTCAGCCAGATCTTCCAGCTTCTCCTAAAGTGGAGTACACTCATCGTTTTCCTCTTGAATGAGCTCATTGAGTTTTCCCTGGCGATGCTGTTTACCCACAAGAAGACAAAGCATATGCCCTTCCCCGCTCATAATCTTAGATCCGCTGATAATAATCGGAGATGGAGCTTTCTTATTGCTGGTACCATGCAGCACACACTTCGATAGAATGTTTTTGTAAACCTCGTGGCTCTCACCAGTCATTGAGCTTTCATCGACAATCATGTCATTTGCTTCGACCAAAATGCCATCCACTGGTATTTAAAGTCCAGAAGTAATACGAATGATGTCTCCCACTACAATCTCGTCCTTACATACTTCTTTCAGCTGTCCTCCTCGAATCAAGTCAAATTTATTGTTCCTTTCCGCAATTTCATTGAGCTCCTCAAATTGTTTCTGCTTCTGAAAATCATTGACCGATGCCACAATCGAGCAGACAGCCACAGCAGCTAAGATGGTGACCCCCTCGAGCCAGAAAGTACTACGATCTTAAGAATATATGGCTTCCACTATGATTGAAATGATGGCGGATGCAATCAGTATGCGCAACATAAGATCCTCCAATGATTTACAAAACAACTAGAAGAAAGACTTTAATCTTTTTTTAGAAAGTTCATTGCGACCATAAAGTTAGCTGTTTTCACTTACTCTCTCAGGGGATAATCCGTTATCAATATGCGAGTTGAGAGCTACTTTACATAAATGTTTACCCTTGAGATAGAACTCCATGCCTTTTTACTGCAGAATTAAGAGCTCATTAAAAGAATTTTTCTCCCTATCGAGGTACTCATCAATGGGCCTAGTTCTTTCTTAAAGCGATATCTTTGCCATTTCAACTAGTAGATAATATAAATAGATTTAATTTTGGCTGCTAAAAACAAAACATTTAAATCATGGGCTTCGGATTAGAAATAAACAGGTTATGAGGAAAAAAAGGAGAGCAATAGATGGGAGACGTTAAAATAATCCTATTTTTAAATATCAATGCCAGTTAAATAAAGTGGATTTGATATTAAAATGGCATTTATGGTTATGAGATCCACTCCGTAGTTAATATTAGAGTTATTTTGTTGATGAGGGCTTAGTTTATTGTAGTGTAATATTTTTTAATAACAAAAACATATTCAATTAGAAGAAATGGGATGCTGCACAGGAAATCCACAGAAAAAACCATTGTAGAAACAGAAAGATAAGGTGGAACCAGAGAAATAGCCTCCGGCTACCCATGCTAAACCCAAAGAAAATGATTAATCTGTATTGCCCTTGTAAACTATTAAAAAAGAACCTCATTCGAGCATTATTAAACCTCAGCAGTCGTAATTTACCACTCCCTTAAAAAGTAGTAACAAAAAAGGAAACAGACTGAACGAAGAGCCGAGCGAAGAACGGGTGGCTGAGGAGCAAGTCAAAAATTTTGCGAGCACGGTCATGAGTCTAAACGTTGATGTTGGTCCACAATGATCTATTTATTTTTGGTCTATTCTGTGAAATTAGAATTAACTTAGAGTATTCAAGCAATGCTATTGGATGAGTTATTATACGAAATAACTAAACTTTTTAAATTATCACATAGAATAACTATGACATTCCAATCATCCATTCCCACAGATACCACCAAACATGGACTCATGCATCTCTCACTTAAGTTAATTTCTCAGTCGGAACGCAGAGTAACTGTCTTTACGCATACTCATCAAGGACTTTTTTCGATTGGCTTTCCCTTGGAGTCCACTACCATCAAGAATCTCATCAGTTTGGCCTTAGAAAAACTCTAGACTGAGTATGAACTAAAATTGGGATCATAGGACGATTATGAGTTGTTTGCTGCCAAAAAAAATGGTAAAAAATACAGTGATTTGCCAGCCTTAGAACCCTCTCAGGATATTTTACTAACAAAATTCAAGTGCTACTTCCTGAAAAAAAGGAAATACCCCTCACAACAGCGAACGGTGCTAAAATCATAGATGATGGGTCAAACCTCTCACAAGAAGGAGGTTAGCTAAAAATAGAGCAGATACGGCTGCATCTCCACATTCTGCCCATTTTCATCTTTGTTTTCCGCATGATAATTTACTAATCACTATCTGTTTAAAAGATTTAAAGATTAAAATAAAGGATATATTGGACTAGATCGAGCCTAAAATCACTGATAAACTGATTTGATGAGCAAACATATGATTTGGATAAATTTGGCGGTAGTCTTTATTATATTCATTTTTAAAAGATGTAGTAAAGTTGATAGCTCAAAGTCAGTTTTATAGATTGAAGCCTTTAAATACTCGCAGTTTTATAATTGGATCATCAACACAATGGCAGAACCATCAGCAGCAGCTCCCGCAACTTAGCAACTTAACCTCAAAGTCAAAAGTCAGGATGGAGAAGAGGTCTTCTTTAAGATCAAGAGTAGTACGCAGCTGAAGAAACTCATGGATGCCTACTGCCAACGTCAAAGCGTAATTTATATTCTATTCAGCTCAACTCCAGCAATGTACGATTCCTATTCGACGGCGAACGACTTCATGAGACTCAAACCCCGAAAGATCTAAACATGGAAAATGGAGACTAAATTGACGTGGTAATCGAGCAAGTCGGCGGCAGATGAAGTGATCTCAGCAAGCATATTATTCATTGATTAATGAATTAAATATAGTGAAGTCATTGTTTCCTAATCTATTTCTTTATTAATCATTAGAGTAATCCATTATTTATTGCATAAATATAGAATATAATGAATCAGAACCACCAGTCCCGGTAATCGGAGAATATTTTTAAAATTAGAAAGAGTAGACCGGGAAGAGATCAACTTGACTTTGAAAAAATGCTGGAAAGAAAACAAGGGGTTCGATATGCTGTGAACCCCGAATCAAAATATCATAAGAAACATCGACAGATCAAATTAAATAAACATTAATCAAAATAATATCAACACTTAAGGAGATCAGTCGATATTGAAGTACCTAGTTTTGAGCTTCCTCAACTCAACACTCCAAAATCACCCGAAGAAAAATGTTATAAATAGGCGTGCGAATAAGTTTTGCAGGTAAGACGCGCTAAAGAACTGGTTCTTCGCTTACAAAAACAAAAGCAATACAACGAGGGAAAATATTTGTTTATGCGCAGAAAGTAAGAAGATCGAAAAGATAAAGAGGAAAAAAGACTATTGTAGGAGAGGAAATAACAATAGGAGGTGTATCGATCGCATAGAATGAGAAGAATCATAGAAAATATACTTGTGCATGAAGAAAGAATCAACCTCAGAATCGGAGAAAGCTTAAACCGCTTAAAGAAAAGTTAGCTCAGGTCTAATACGGAAAGTGGAGCAGAAGCCTATAGCCCTAATTATAGCATTAGAATGTAGAGCGCAGAAAGCAAATAGGAGTCACCATTTTGTCTTTCCAGATTTTCCAAATGTGGTCTTTCGCCAATTGATAAATCTTTGAAGTGACTTTAGTTCGAATTTAAGGTAATAAAAACATTGATTTTGATCTGTTTCTTTCTATAGATTTAATTCGATCTAAGTTTTTCATTTCAATTCCTCATATCCTTGATTTTTTTCTTACAATATTAATCATTTCTTGCGATAGGCAAGAGGAAATAATATTATTAGAATATTTAAAATACAATTCATGAAGACAGTCCTAGAATGTTCGCATATTATCAATATTTATTAAAAGGAAGACAATCCGCCCAAAGACAGGGGCAACCTATACCTCAGCAGTGTTTATCTGCTTGGCAATTCAACAGTATTAAAGGAAAACAACATCAATTGTCTGTTCAGCATCATCGACGAGTCAAACTACCTGATCTTTTAAATATAAGAAAAGATGAAGTTACTGAACATAAAAGAACATAAATGGGTCGATGTATTAGACAGCGTTGGGGCAGGCATTTATGATCATCTCAATGAAGCTCACGCATACATAAAATAGATGCTTTTAGGGCATAACGTGTTAGTACACTGTCAAATGGGCAAGTGCAGAAGTCCCTCGCTTGTGGCGGCTTTTCTTATAAAGGAATATGGAATGACTTACGATTAGGCTGGAACATATATCAGAAGCAAAAGAGATATCATCAGTATTAACAAATGGTTCGAAAGCGACTTAAGAAAATTTGAGCAGGAGGAGAAAAATAGTCACAGTTCGAAGGATAAGGAGTGATTATTATTATTTTTTAATTTAGAGTGTTTTGCGATAGAAAGAGTAATAATATTATTAAATGCTGCCAACACAATTGAAGGAAGACGATTATTATAAAAGACTCTACGCTTGCTCTCATATTATCAATATTTATTAAAAGGAAGACAATCCGCCTAAAGACAGGGGCAACCTATACCTCAGCAGTGTTTATCTACTTGATCATCCACTAGTGTTTAAGGAAAACAGTATCGACTGTTTGTTCAGCATAATTGATGATTACAGCTATCAAACTTATGAAATACAAACAAAGATGAAATAGCTTAATATAAAAGAACATAAATGGGTTAATGTATTAGATAGCTTTGGGGCAGGCATTTATGACCATCTCAATGAAGCTCATGCATACATAAAATAGATGCTTTTAGGGCATAACGTATTAGTACACTGTCAATAAGGCAAGTGTAGAAGTCCCTCGCTTGTGGTTGCTTTTCTGATAAAGGAATATGGAATGACTTACGATTAGGCTCAAGCCCATACAAAAAGCAAAAGAAAAATTATCAGAATTAACCAATGGTTTGAAAGAGACCTAAGAAAATTTGAGCAGGAAGTGAAAAACAATCATAACCCAAAGGATAAGGAGTGATTATTGTCATCTTTAATTTAAATGCTAACTATCTTTTAATTATAAACAGCCAGCAATGGGAAATAGTCTGTGCTGCGAATAGACTGCAGACATCGATAAATTTATTACGTATTGCTAATCATATGCGAATCCTGACTACAAGGATTGGCTTAAGGACGCTCCTCTCTCGTAAGGAATATATCTCAAGGGAGAATGGGGATAGTCTAGCTAAAAAAGCGGTAAGGGCATCATTCTATCTCCCAGCAAACTCTACTACGAAGGCGATATTGTGAATGGCATCCCCTCTGGAAAAGGCAAAGCAGTTTGGTGCAACCACACTGTGTTCATCGGAGAAATTGAGCAGAGCGTAGCCAACGGATAGGGATAGTTGACTTTTACAGATGATGATGTTTCATTGAAGGGAAGTTGGATAAATGGGAAAGTAGAAATAAATAAAAAGATGGTCTTGACATATAAAGGTAAAAAGGCACTTGTTACCTTTCTAGTAAAGCAGGACAAGTCAAAAAGCAAGTACACTTAATAAAGAGAATTGGAGAATCAAGATACAATTTATGTTTAGCTTTAGTTTTAAGACACCCACACAAAATATAGGGGCGATGTTAAACTTAAGAGCAAAGGGTACCAGATTGATGGAGATGGAGAGATTTCTTTCTATGATGGTTCTATTTATCGTGGATCTTTTGTTGATGGAAAGATACAAGGATATGGTAGCTATTCCTGGCCCAATGGGCATTGGTATTAAGGATATTATGAAAATAATTTGAGGCATGGATAGGGCCGGTACTATTATAGCTCCAACAAGTGGGTGGAGGGTACATGGAAAGCAGGAGTATTAGAACCGAAATTTCCAATATAAGATTTTAAGTAATCCAATCAAAGAGATGGGGGCAAAACCAATTAAAAATAAAAGGCGTCAAACTTTCGCCATACTGAAGACGTTGAGCAATTGCATGATTGAATATAACATCATATTTCAGATGATTTTGGTAAAAAATGTAGGGAAGGAAATTCATGATATAATCTGAATATTTCTGATCATTAAGAGGGGTGTTTAGTCTCATGCCTCCTCACACTCTGTAATACTTATTTATTATTATGGCTAAGGGCACCTAAAAGTAAAAAAAAACCACTCCAAGGACCACCTCTAAACCGCTCATCTCTAAATGTGGACTACGTCATCTGATTAAAGTCAAATTGACTGCAAAATCAGGATGCTGTAGAAATGAGAGGGAAAAGTCAATGAAAATAGGGTGTTTTGCGGATGAGTAGGCACTTACATGCGCAGTGTGCCTGCAACTGCTGCTGCATCCGGTGCTAACACAGTGCGGACATACCTTTTGCTTGTCTTGTGCTGAAAATCTTGCCCTTAATCAATATTCTTGCGCCATATGTCACGATCATGAACCCACCTATAACCTCCATTATTCAGCTACTCTGCAACAACTAGTCAACTTGCATTTAAAAGGGAAAGGATAGGAGGATAGTATAGACTATCATCGCAGAAACTCCGAAGAAGAACAAAAATGGATGGAAAGGTCACCTGGTATACTGACTTAAGGAATGGAAGTAGACTATTGGAGTGAACGGGAAACCATTTGGAAGGTGGGGAGAATCCAAGGCATTACTAAAACTGGAGAAGCTTACATCAAAGATACAAATACCGGTGATACGCGACTTATTGATAGTTGTTCGCGAGGACTCTCCAAGCTTCATTACTTTACGAAGAAAGAAGTAAGGGAGCCACTCCGCCGAGACTTCTCTCAGGTATACGGAAACCTTCCCCTCATGGCAGGAAACCAATTTTATAACCCAATTCAAGCCGAGCTTATGGGGAATTTCATGCTATATATGCATGAGCCTATGTAGCCCATGGATCCTTGGAACATTTTCTGACCCAACAACGAATTCTGATACTGATTATGCTAATATCAATAATTTTTGTCATATCAGCAGCAACCCTTCTTCTTGTCAGCTTTTTTGGGTTTTAGTTTGTTAGAAGGCACTTATACCGGAATGAATCTGAGTGGGACGATATTTACATTTCTTATTGCTTGTTTTCCACAGAGGCCAGGGCAATTTTCTCAAAGGCTGTCTCGACGCCCTGTCTGTTTTTTGCGCTAGTCACTAAGTGCTTTATGCGAGGATGCTTCGAGAGGAACTATTGCACACCTGAGTCTTCGACCTCTCTCTCCTCTTCTCGATCAACTTTATTGCCAACCAATATAAATGGAAACTTTTATGGCTATTTGGGTGCCCCTTGGTTGAGGAACTAAGTGATCCATGACTCTATGTTGTCAAAAGACTGCATAAATAAGGGAATACTCGTTTGTTAGTAATGTCATAGACCAATACACAGCAGTCAGCCCCACGATAGAAAGCCCCTCCCAGACTACGGAATTTTTATTGGCCAGCGGTGTCCCAGATCTATTTAGAAGAATGGATACTTATAGGTTAATAACTTTTCCATCGACTATCACTTCTTTCTCCATGAAGTCTGCTCCGACTGTTGCTTTGTATGATTGTAAAAATTTTTGATCGACATATCTGAATGTTGCGAGGGATACGCATTAAGTAGAGAGGTCTTTCCGACTCTGAATGAGGAGATTATTACGCTGAATCGCCGAGAATGATGACCTTTGAAAGTTTCTTTTTGCTCATGAAATATCAGAATTATAAGCAATCAATTGTCTGTTGAATATATCTATCATCTTTGAAGGAATGATGGGTAATGAAAAATAGATGAATTGCCGATAGCATTAAGGATTATTTCGACGAAAGAATAGGTAAAAGAAGGATTGGCAAAAATCAAAGTTTAGAAGAAAAGGTAAGGCTAAACTTGAATCAATAAATTATTACATCAGTAATCCTTACATCCATTCATAAATGCAAATACTTAGTAAGCTATATGCTCTGAAAAATTGATTTTCTATTAATTTTTGAGCCTATATTTAATGTTATTAAATATTATGGTAATCATGATAAAATTTGAAAATATAATTGATGACATTATCAAATGTTATAAATTAGTTTTATTAAAAAAGAAAGCGAACTAAATCCCTTTTACTCGATGGCATTCACCAGAGAGGGCGTAGCTCCAACGGTAGAGCATTGGACTCCAAATCCAAGGGTTGTGGGTTCAAATCCCATCGCCCTCATTTTTTGTATCTCTTCATCAAGGCACATTCCAGTAAGCCGTATCCAATGATTTTTATTTTTATTTTATAAAGGTCTTCGAAAAGCATGCACTTTTTATGTTATTTAACATTATGGTAAATTATGGTAAAATTTGAAAAGATAATTGTTGACTATTATCGTCTTTTATAACTTAGTTTAATCAAATACAAACCCGAACTATCTCCCTTTTGCCTGATGGAATTCACCAGCGAGGGCGTAGCTCCAACGGTAGAGCATTGGACTCCAAATCCAAGGGTTGTGGGTTCAAATCCCATCGCTCTCATTTTTTATATTCATGCAAAAAAATAAAGGTAGCAAATTCTTAACAGTCAGCACTACTAACAACTTCGATAGGCCTATATATTAATGATGGCGATTAAGTTATAACTGTCAAATAATTTTTTACATTTTGCAATCATTATTAATCAATTTTCAACATTCTCTACATTGCCGAAGAGCTCCTCTTATTGCCTTCGAATTTCTGCTAATCTCCTCTCCTCCATTTATCGCACAACCTGTTCCTTAAGCTCTTATTCTTGCTTTAAATGTATGTAGGTTCCAACCTATTACCGGCTGATGTCTCTACTCTACCCATGTTCCCAACGTTATGGTATTTGCTACAACATCTTTTCAAGGAATATTTATTTGGGAGGTTTTTATTTCCATTCGCGTTGCAGTTTCTGAATATTCAATATTTTAGTAGTCTTTCTTCGTTAATCTTCCAGCTCTTCTCTAGTGGAGTTGAAAGTCGAAATCTGAATGGAGGGAAGTATCCATTTCTTTTTTTTCAATTTAAGTTCTCTCTACCCTTATGATAGAATCTGCTCTTCAATGGCCTCCTCATTTTCCTCAACATTTTTCTTGGTTTGTGCATTTTAAAAGGAAAGTATTTTTGCTCCTTCGTTGAACATCTGCTTAATTACTATTGTGGGAGGATTGTACTATTCTATGCCCTCCTTTTCTAATTTTTATCCGATTTATTATGGGCTTTAATTTCTATTTTTTTCCTCTGCTAAATGATTCTTTTCAGGATTATTGATGTTTTATGCCTTTTACTGCTTTTTGTGAAATTATAATTTTTTTTCATGTATGCTGGTGACTTCTTTTGAAGGCATAGTAGCATAAGTAATCTTTTAAGAATATTCTTTCTCCATAAAATTAATCTTTCTGCTCATTTAGCTGTTCTTTTGACTAAACTTTCTCTCCATGATCGCGATTAGCCCTCTTTTCGCATTTTCCTTCGACTGACCGTTTGGTTTGGTAAACTCAGATCCTCCATATTTTTCCTTCCACTTGTCAACTTTAAATATTTAGCTTTTAGATCTCCATTTTATATTGATAAAGGCGGATGACGGGTGAATAGATTTGCTTGTAACCTATTTAAGCTATTCTTTTAAATCAAATTAATTTTTATGTTCATTTATATTATGCTAATCCTATTTAACCTACTTTTCATTGATGGCTTGAGGTGATAAATTATCTTTACCCCTTTGGTGACAAACAATAGCATTATTAGCAAAAATATGAAGTTAGTGACAGCCTGCACATCCTTTCTGCTTTTTCTTCCGATTAACACCCTCGTCAAATTGTTCCGAGTTATATTGACTTAAAACCACAAAATCTTTCGGTTCAAGCAGTTCCTCTTCGGTTTTGGTGTCTCCTTCCTTCCCTTCTTATATTTATTAATGAGCTTACTTTTAATAATCCAAGATAATCTTTCGCCTCTAGCTCTTTAATTTCTAATTGCGTTTACTATTGATGAGAGTCTTCTTATGGATGACTAAATCGAAATCAATATTTTGAGAAGGAGCACTATATCTTTCGAATTTATGCATATCGGAAACAAAATCATTATTACATTTGAGGGCTGTGCTATGACGTTGAGTGACTCTAAGTTTGCGTAGCTGGAAGGGTTTGTTGCCAGATGTCCTTAGGAAAAAGCCCTAATCAATGTGTTCTTCTTCTGGCCGGGTTTTATATTTATTGATCTCTTTGCGTTTACTCTTCATACTAATATTATTGATTTATTAGGAGTGTCTAATGAATATTCAGTTCATTCTAATTTGGCCCATGCATATCATATGGAGATAAAATGATGAAGGACGAAATAAGTAAGACTATTATACTTGAAAAAACAAGGTCCAAGGCAACGATTTATCATATCTCATCGCATTCATTCGAAAATTAAAGAGGATAAGCCATCTTTAAATATTATAAATATCTGCTTTGAATACAGGAAAAATAAATATATTTAAGTTTATCAAATTATTATTTGTCAGTAATGGTTCATTTTAAAAGTTCTCAGCTCACCTCGTTAAGTTCTACCATAATCCGTGCTTAGTGCTTAGTGCTTGGAAACAGGAAAATAAATATATCTAATTTTTATCAAATAATTATTGATCAGTGTATAGTTCATTTTATAGCATGAATAAAGGACCTCAGAAAACCAAACAACTTTACTATCTTCCATCTCAAAATTC
>Ga0302188_10000124_pt1 | contig 61430 bp, 57 predicted proteins | sample II_Bog_E2_1_FD_198783 | JGI IMG/M metagenome (GOLD analysis project Ga0302188, IMG submission 198783) | Peat permafrost microbial communities from Stordalen Mire near Abisko, Sweden - II_Bog_E2_1 | ecosystem: Environmental > Terrestrial > Soil > Wetlands > Peat | place: Sweden: Abisko... | reverse complement strand
TTGTATATTATTGAAGCATTATTTATTAAAGATACTAATATTTTCAAATTTGAATAAAGATAATAAATAAATACAATCGTGTCAAAAATCCATTAGTTTGTAATCAAATAAATCAGAAAATAAATACCTATCCTATTTAATCTAATTTTATAATATTTATAATCTATCTCCTTTTATCTCATTGTATATTTATATTTAGATTAGATTACATACCTCTTACAATTACGTAAGGCCAAACTCATTATGATACTTATCCTTAGATATAGCAATCGAGCCACGTTCGGATGCTGTTGTTGGCTCATGTTATCAGATCACTACATGATTGATTATATAGAGATATGGAGGCATAGATAGATATGTTATCCTCGATATTGATGACTTAATAAATATACGATAAATTTATCAATCCTGTTTCTGCTCCTCAAAAAAGTAGGAAATTTTAAGGTCGTACTTTATCTCTGTCCCAGTACCTTACAGATATTTGTACTTTACAATACCATGGAGTGAGTCCCGTTTGCGTTTACGATTTTTTTTCAGTTGGTTGATCACATTTTACAGATTCTGCTTGCTGTTGTCAATTAATGCATCTCCGATCAACTGGTTCTTTAACTTTAAAAATTCATAGTTCTACTACATCAAACTGCGTGAAGTGTTGCATAGGGACACTTCTGGTTTGGAAAGACCAAAAGTCAAGAGTTGGTCGAATTCTGGCACAAAGATGTAAGAACTGAATCTATTTCCCAACTTCACTCCATAAGTTAACATTTTATAAACACATTTGAGAACATCCTACTAACGAGTGCTGGAGGTCTGCATGCTCAGCCAGAAAATGTAAAGATAGTCCTAAAGTAACTTACGCGCATTGATAAAAGGTAAAAAGCTCACTGGAAAGCCCTTCAGTATCTTTTAGAGCAGACCTGCGTTAGTTTTCTTCATAAAAAGCTTTTTACCTGCTTGGAGTTGCTTTCAAAGAAGATTGAAGGAAACTCTGGTTTGCGATGATGTTCTTAGGCCTTAAAGTTTATGCGGTAATAAGCATAAGGAAACTACATAACCTCATATCTACAACAGCAAAATCATTGAGTTCGTTATGAAAGGCAAAACTCTGTCTATAGGCTACATCGGCCTCGACCAATTATCTATAAAGACGTGTGGTAAAGTTCATCTTTCTGAAAATTTATTTATAGCTGAGTATGTTATGATGAAAAGTAGCAGCAAGGAGGGCTGGGTTTCCATGTTGTCTCAGGAAATGCAGATAGCTTTTAAACATATCACTTTCACTGGTCAATTTGTGAGGTGTTTGCATGACTTTAGCAAGAAATTCATTAGTTGAAGAGTTGACATCTTTGATAAAGGAAAAACGCATTTTCGATATTAGATCTAAGCTAGTGTAAAGAAATACCTTTTGCTTATATATTCTACTGTCGTTTTAGCTTCACTAACAGCTCCAATAGACCCACGCTACTTCTGACATCACAATTACACATCTGACATATTTTGGTCAAAACTTCAGTCGAAATTTCTTCCTTTTCTTGTCGGCTAATATCCTTCAGACGCTTCACGACACGTTACTATTGCAGTGTCGAAAAATATACCACAATTGCTTTTGAACGCAGTTCCCTAAGGCCTTTTGCAAACGGATCGTTACAAATAAACAGAACAGGTCTATCGATTTTTGTCCTTCGTTACTCTTCTTTTGCCTCCAGTCCTGGTGTTTGATTATTATATTTATTATATTTTTCCTTTGAATATCTTGGATATTTGGAGTGCTGGTAGTGATTGGCCTATTTCTTTGGTTGAGTGTTATTATTAGCTGTCTTTTTATCAGAATGCTCCTTTTTGTTATCTCCAACCTACCCTGTTTCAAGATAACGCAGGACATCATTCAATCCGTTGGAATCAGTATCAAGTGCTCCGTCCACTTCATCGATAATTACGCAGACTGGCTTCTGTTACTTGCGAATTGTTTTATTACTGACTAAATTATCAATTTTCAAGATGAGGGTTTTGCCAGAACGGTCGTCTGATGCATTTATCTCCTCAAAATCATATCCGCATTTCTTAGCTAAAACCCTTGCCAAAGTGGTCTTTCCACATCCTGGAGGACCTGCTAATAGGATCAGCTTCTTGTAATTATAAGCTTATTGAGGACGATTATAGTTGCTTTTAGCAGTGGATTTATTGAATAGAGTAGGAGTTGTTTCACTTTTCCGAATGACTCGATGAAATACGATCGGGTCCCATGACTTCATCCATTCTAACACTTCACGATTGTGCTTTTAGTCAGTTAACAAGTCAAAAAAACTTTTCGGTTCGTATTTTTTCACCCACGAAGAATCCTTAGTCACCGCATCAGGGGTGAGATTAATCCGATTATGTTCTTCGACCTCTGAAGATTGCAGGTAAGCAAAATCTTTAAGCTGACCATTGTCCTTGAACTATGATAGAGGTGTTTTTTATTATCTTTCAATGTTGAAATACATTTTGATGGGATGGTGTTCATCATTATCAGGAACATAGAGAGTGACTGATTGGTTTTGATGGGAGGGGGATACGTAGTAGTGAAACTCGGGATTGTTGATGGTAATGCGACCGGGGTGGTAAACATTAAGCCACTGAGGAATTTATGTAAAAAGTGGTTGCTATCGACTCATTGGCGCAATTTCCAATTAATATTCCAAATAATCATTTAGATCAAGACAACAGAGTTTATATTTAAATCTGACTCTAGCTTCCATAGATAAACCTAAGGGCTCGACTCCACATCATTCTCCATCGCTATTCACCACGTTTATAAATTCGTAGCAACTCGCTTTTTGAAGTCTAAAGGTCGACGTAGGTATCTTCACGACCCAATGCTCTTAAAGAGTCGGTTAGGCATCGTTTTTCCTCCATTAGAACATCAGTCCACTCGGGGTGATCGTGATACTGTTCTGTTACTTCCTTGAGCATGGCCACAATCACATAATAAAATATTGTTTCTGCATTAATATCCGAACAATCGGACAGTTAATCCATTAATTGTACCCCTTTCAGCCATCTCTTGTGTTTATTAATAAAAGATTCAGTCTCTTCCTTGACTTCCTTGAAAGTTTCTTTTTACTGAGGAATAACTGCGGGAGCAGGCACAGGTACTTGCTCAGAGACTACCGTTTTAAGAATAAAATCTTTTTCTGGTAAGTCTTTACTTGTTTATTTGACGGTAGTTTCTTTGGTCGGGATTTATTTATTACTACTAATATTGGTGACTTCTTTGTTAGCAAGGTCTTTATTGCCGTATATTAACTTGTCACTATTGATTTATTCCTTCATCTTGCTTTCTCGAATCATTTATTCCTTGAGCAGAAGAGGTTTTTCACCTATCTCATACTCACCGACATTCTTGATGTCCAACAGGAAATATCTTTCCAGTGCTTCAATACCAAGATCCTTCTTATATCCAGAAGTAATATGTCCTTTCTCGTCAATTTTAAAATCAAAAAGATCAACCCACTCAATACGTTTAAATTGGTCTTTTACTAGCATTTTCCGAATTAGTGTTTCACAATCTTCAGAGACAGGGTTGACGTCCTGGGGTATTTTTAACTCAGTATCCTTGATAACATTGATGAGTTGAGAAATGGAGCTGGATTCGAAGGGACAATAGCCAAACAGCATTTCGAACAATACAACGCCCAATGACCATATATCTGCTTTAAGCGTATAGATTTCCTCCTTGAGTATTTCTGGAGCCATATAAATGGGCGAGCCTAGCATGGTCTGTGCCATATTGACCTCCAACATCTTGCAGAAACCGAAGTCTCCTAATTTAACCTTGCTATCATTAAAGAAAATGTTATCAGGTTTGAGGTCTCGATGCATAATGTTGTTTTTATTTAGTTCCTGGAATGCTTAAAGGAGCTGTCTAAAGATTATTAGTGCTTCCTCTTCTTTAAGTACCTTTTTTTTGTGCAACATAGACTAAAGCGTCCCTCCATTGCAATACTCATAGACAAAATAGAAATTGTTTGGGGTTTTGAGCGTTTATATGAACCGAACGATATTCTCGTTCCGCAGCGAGGATAGAATGTTTATTTCATTAATAGCGAGCTGTTACAATTTTGGGTTGGCTTTAAATGAAGCCTTAGGAATCACTTTAACCGCGTACTAAGCCTTGGATTTTTGATGGATGGCGCGAAACACCTGTCCATAGACTCCCTTGCCGATTGGTTCCTGCAGAAGATAATTCTCAACTAACTTACTCATATTTTCTAATATTTAAATCGTGGAAGCCAAACACTCCGACGTACAAAATTAAATAACTGACAAAATATGATGAGAGTCAAACTTCAGTTTGAATACAAATGCTAATGACTGTAAACTAATGTTATTGCTATAATAATGAACTTCATTGAAGAGTTACTGAACTCACAGACACCCTTCTGCACGCATTCGCATGGTTGCATCCTTTCTGCTTTGCGTTTAACTATCAAAAACGCGAAGTATGGTCTGCTAATCAGTGCGGTATTGCAACTTATCCGCACACTCAAAATGATCGCAAAGGATCCCAGCAAATTTAAATCCAGCTTTAAACCACAGTATTTATCGATTGCGTTCTTCCTCTGCGCGACAGTTCTCATCCTAAGATTGGTACGCTGCATACTCAGGAGGATTAGATAGCGAGAGGATGGACTCAACAGTTTGCTGGCTGGAGCAGCTGCAGGATGGGCAGCCTCTAAGACCCTGTCTCGTGAGTATTGGTACTTCTACTTGACATTTATTGGCTCTCGACTGATAGGTGCGGGGCACAAGTACTTAATGGCAAAGGGAGTGCTATCATAGGAGAATTCTCATTGGCACAGTTATGCTATGATGGCCATCGCACATGGTGTACACTCTTATGGATACTTTCTGCACCCTTACATCCTCAAGGATGATATGTATGGTCTGTATCTCAAGATGTCAGCTCTCACTCCAAATGAAAAGAAGTGGCATCTGTCTTCTCTTCGCTATAATCAACGAAGACTTATCGAGAAGTTTGGAGCAAATCCAACCTATGACTCGATAACTTCAGCCCGCATTCGACATCTTGAAAATTCAATTGCTCATGACTCATGCCATAAATGATAAGGATATATACATGAATAATAATCTCCTTATTAACTTCCCATAAGAAAATTGTCTATAATGAATCAATGGATGTATCTATTGATATATGGCAAGTATGTAGCAAATATCATGACTACTACTGCGATGACCCAAGTTGATATATCTATTGCTGATTAAAATATAATCTAAATGGAAGTTGAGATATAAAATAATTGATTGGATATCTAAGTTATTGCAATGTCAAGCGAAATGGAAAACTCAGTCAAGTAAATGAAGGAAAAACTTGACAAAACAGAAGAGGAATTTGAGAAGTACTCATCCAAATCATTTAGTTACAAAAAATAGGCTCGGGAATTGGAATAATTTCTTTAGCAGGAGTCAACCAAAAAAGAGTAAGAAATCCGGAAGCTAAAAGAAGATGCTATCAAGAAATAAAAAAACTTTAAATCTCTCAAAGGAGAAATGGTTCAGCTGCAAGCAGAAATGGCTAGTCTCAAAGTAAGATATCATCCACATAGGCAACTAATGCTGGCAAAATGAATCAAATGAATGGTGGAAATTAAGGCCAACTTTAAAAGGACAATGAGAACTTAAAGAATGAAATCCAACTAATGACCAATCAACTAAAAGATCAGGAATCAGTGATCACTCGACTGCAAGACTAAAAAGGGGAGCTTGATGAATAATGGCAGACGAGGTTTTCCACCCTTAGTTAAGAGTATTAATAAATTAAAGGCTAAATTGATCGACTGCGTTAAGAAAAAGATAAAGCCATTAAGGAATTGAAGTATGCCTAGTCAAAAAGCGATGATAAAAGAAAAGGATCACCGACTAAACCGATACTGAAGAAAGAAGTCAATAAAAATGATGAATTGAGCTATGAAACTAATGAGATAAAGGAAATGTATGAATAAAAACTTAAAAAATTGTAGGAATAAAAAAATAACGCCTATAAGCAGATCAAATAATATAAAGACAAAGTAATGGGCCTTATGTAAGATAATGAACAGCTCAAATAGAATCTCATTAACCTCAACTCCTCAATAGGACCAAATAATACGTTTATTTCACCGTTAAAGTTTAGCCCGACTGAAGAGGGAGCAGATTGGGATACTAATCGAATGAGCTACTCGTGCCTCGTCTTGACCAAGCCTCACTATATCAGTCCTTTTCTGGAGATTCACTAAAATAAGAATTTGATAAAGATATACAAATCTACTAGATCAGGATGCTTCTAAAAATCAATGGGATGCTATAAGCATAAATTTGATCAAATAGCCTACGAACAGGATGCAATTGTTTAGCCAATCATTAGTAAAATTCTTAGCACAGAGGATACTCATCACTCTGTCATTCTCTATGGTGTTAAAAGTATTTTTTGTTTAATAAAGAATCCAACAAGAAATATCTGATGTCCAAGATTTTAGTAAATTTGAAGTAGTTCCTAATTCAAAAATTAAACTAATGTGAAGATGATGCCGAATCAATCTACCTGAAGAGGTCAAGCGAAGAAGAAAAAAATTATACTTTGAAAGGAATTGATAAGGAGAGCATTATAGAGACTATTGATAGGGTTATAGCTCTTGGCCAAAAGAACGACAAGAAGAGCGAAAAACATATAGTGTTTAGTCCAAAGAAGATGGTTGCTAAGCCTAAAGTGAGATACTTCAGCATTAGAATTAACGATTTCAATCTGGAGGTAGGCACATCAAGTTTTACAGGCTTGGTTTTCCGCGATAAGTTTAGTTACATCAGTATGCTCAATAACATTCTTTATTCAAAATTACCCGATATTTTGCAATCAAGTATTTCTCAGAAACATCTCATCCTTGTGATCAATCCTATAGTTGGTCTCTATGATGATTGCAAGAATACACTCAGCACAACTTTTTGTAAGTTTATCCAGAGTAACAAGGGCGAAGATGACTGGAAAGACTGGAGGACAAGCCCTCTCAAGGAGGAACTTAATGAATCCAATAAGAAGAAAATGGATATCTTTGAGAAGGAAACCGAGCAAACATCCATTAAAATAAAAAAATTGGAAGATGAATGCATTTTTTATAAGACACGATTCGATTAACTGGAATGCAGCCTAAAAAAGCTATTAAACACTCATTCAGGACAAGGGCAGGTAATTGGTCCCCTATTTAGAGCGCTTATCTCAAAAAATCGCCACTGACCCTTTCCCTTTAAAAAATGCTAAAATATGTGCACGGTGTGCAAATGCGTGCATCTGCAAGCTCGAGTGTGAACCCAATAACGAGCAGTTCTTTGAAAGCAAACACTATGTTCATTGATAAGGATGACTCCGCTGACGCTTTGTGATTTAATGATCTTATACAAATCAGAACTTGAATAAGAAGGATTTGGGGTAGTGCGATTCAAAAATAGAGCGGATTAGTTTATTCATGGCCTTCGGGCCGCAGTGTGCGTAGAGGGTTTAAGGATCATCCAGTGGGCAGATACCCTTTAGGATTTCGTGGGTGATGTACCCCTTGAAGTAGGGCCAACCAGCAGGCGGTGTATCCAGGACATAGTGCAGTTGAATTCTGTCCTTATGCGCTTCTAATTCTTCTCTGAGCACAATATCTTCTTCAGTTCTATTGGCATAGAGTAGTATCAGCTCAATGTTCTCTTCTTTATTGATTGCAAATTCAATGAGGGTTTGGAAGATGGGAGCAATTCCACTGCCTCCTGCTATAAAAAATATTCTCTTTATCGGTTGTTAATGCTTTTAGCCGTCTAAATAAAAAAATTAGTACAGGTAACTACTCTTCCTTTGCCTTCATATCCGAATCGGCCATAAGGTCCCTCCACAATTAACTTGTCCCCGATTTACTGTGTTTCAAGGAAGGGAGTGTATTTTCCTCCGAGTGGAAATTCAGGATCGACATTCGGGCGATAAATTTTAACCAAGAACTCAATAGTGTCCTAAATTATTAAAAAGTTACGGTCTGGCAGCAGGGATTGATAATACAATACTTCCGACCCAGTTCTTCACCCTCTGGGTGATCTTAAGTCTTCAAGAACTTAATGATCCTAAAGAATTGTCCGATAGTGAAGAGGATTTTCTTTTCTGTGAACTGGAAGGAGAAGATGTAAGAGTCATGATTGACCTTTTTCTTGGCTGTAAATACCGCCTCAACTCTTTAAGTCATACCTTTAGAAGTTATAATTATAAATAAAACAGGAAAGTTATCATGATTTCTTGAACATCTGGTCGAAACGGACATTGAGTCGAGGATCCTATTTTGTTTCAATCATTTTGCGAACTTTCAACTCTAAATTTATTTGAAATTACTGTAGGTTTATAGATTCTGTTCTGCACTTTTTTGCTAGTTCTGTTCTTTGATATCGCCGATTGTGTTTTTGATGAGAATGGTGTTTGGTTTATTCTTAGTATTATTTTTCATGAGCTTTTTCTCGATGTTCTTCTCAATGTTTGGGAGAGTTTCTATAACTTTATCGTTTTTAATGATGTCGACCTTGCCCGGATATTTGACTAGATTCACATCCTTCTCGTTTTTGTTTTGCTGCATTATACTGCATAACTCCTGCCTGAATTCCACAAATGTCTTCTTCACATTCTAGGATATCTTGATGTTCGGCTAGCAGGCAACGTTATCCTAATCTTATTCAACAAATACAATTATTTCGAAAAGAGATAAGTTAAGGGGGATAAATTTTTACTCTGAGTAGAGGTCGTGACTCAATTTTAAAGCTTAGATGAACTCATCAGATGTGATGAGACTGCTATCATCATCTTTCAGTTCCTTATTATTACGTTGCAGAAGCACCAACATTTCGTTATAGTTTCTGCAAGCCTTCTTATGTGCCAAATCGAAAAGTAAGGAATAGCTGCATATGTAAAAAAGGACCTATTAACTTTGGCTGATGAATTCTATTTACAAAAAATCTTTTCAACCCTCTCAATCATATTCTAAATCTCTTATAGACTAAGGCAGCCGTCTGCATACTCTCTTGAGTACCTTCATCAAGATCAGTCAGGTAAAAAACAACTATATCGCTCTATCTATACATTTGACCTTCTCGAGGAAGGATATTCGCGATAATAAGGCAAGACCGATAACAAAATCCTGGAGATCAATCTCTTCCTTGTCGCTCTTGTCGTAGGATTTATCAAATTTAAAGCGCTCGAACAATCGATCGAGGAACTTGTCGTTTTTGATGCTGAACTTATTGAGCACTTTTTTGAAGTTCTAACTGTAGGCGGTGGTACTGGCTTAGCGACGCGGCTCTCGATGGAGTTGCCAGCTTCGCGGAAGCTTTTCCAAATGTTGTCGATACGCTCGTAAGTCAGTTCCGATTGAAAGTCCTCACAGTAAGTCTTGTTGAAGCCGTGCTGACTGCTCATTCGCTGAGGCAACCAAATTATTATAACTGCTGTCTCAAAGTCTTTCTCAGTATTATTCAGAGCACTCAATCTCTGAATTTAATCAGTATTGAGCAGTGATTAATCTATTGATCGTATAAATTGTTGCCTATTGGAGTTAAGTAATAAATTAATTCAATGCCACTTTCCTGATTTTTAAAAATATTAATATTCAATTTATTGAATAATGGAAGTTTTGCATTACTACTTTCATTTAAATTAGTCTTGCTATTCTCATCCATACAGCAACAATTAAACTCAAATGCTTTTGTTTACAGATTCCACTGACAAGCAGCAATTTATCATTTTGGCATAAAAATTGTTTTTGTGCAAAAGAAGCATTATTTTTATCGTTCAACATAACTTGTGATTGGCAGTCGACAAAAAATCATAAAAACAATGGATAAGCTATTACAGTAAGGATGATTCATCCATATAAATTTAAAGGGATTTAAAAATCAGTGTGCCATTGACCTCATTAAGAACACAGAAAGACAATGCATCAAATATAAGTATTTAAAAAACAAATTTCAATCATCAAGCTCTCCAATCAGGAGAGATACATGATTTTAGGCCAAGGTTTGAATGAAATATCTATATCTTTTCTCTTAATTTTTTTTGTCAAACTTAAGTTGGGGATGAACAAACTTTAAATTGATGATTTATTGACTGCAAAAGCATTACAAATCATATATTTTGTCGTCTTTTCATCACAAAGGAACATTTTAATTAAATTCATATTTTTTTTAAGGAATTTGATATTTTATTACTTGGCAGTAATAAATGAATATGATTGCTTTTTATGTTAAAATTCCTGTGGATGGAAACAATTGAACTAAAAAACATTGCAGATGTTGATGTTGATTGGTTGTTATTTTATTGGTTATAAAAATCCTTTTATACCTTGATGAGATTCATAATAATTTTATCAAAACACACAGAAGCAAATGGATAATATAACTGAAACTAGTTGGATGACCTTCATGTTATCATATTGCTTTCATCCGAAATATGGCTTTCTACTTCCCCCTGACTATTAGATAAAGTATTTTAACTTCAGGGATTTGGAACCTTCTTTAGTTGATATTGACAAAAAAACATTAACTCTGCCCGATGTTGAGGAATTTATTAACAGATTTCCTTAAATCAAGATGAGAGCTCCAACAAACTTGGATCCAAGATCATAAATGGAGTACTACATGGAGATGTTAACTTTGCATGATATACTGGCACACATAGTGCAAACACATTGGAGACGATATAGGTAAAAAAAAGAAGAACTAAAAAAGAAGGGAGTTGAACTTGCGACCTTGAGAATCAAATCCAAAATATCAATTCCCCTGATGGCATCAATTTAAGTCCTCCAAACTAAATTAGGAATGAATTCGGCAGTGACTTTTCTATGGGAAAGCCTTCCCGGAAAATAATTAACAGAACCAGAAAACTTTTCTTTTAATAATTTTAAATTGAGGAGATATTTTACCTCGAGCCCTTAAGACCAGGAAATGGAGAAATTGTTCTTTGGAGGTTCAATCATCGCATCTTATTTTTTGATGATGATTAACTAGGAAATATTCAACATCAACAGAATTATTGAAAGAAAGGAACCTGATGCATAAATCAAGAGAAGATTTAGAAGAATCATTTAACTTTGGGAAAAGATTACCGAACAAAACAGATTCATTTAGGATAAATCTAGGTTTACAGCTGACTTTTTCTATGATGTTTTGAGGCCTTTCTTGTATGGTTATAAAGACGTCGAATTTTAAATGGAAGAAAAAGAAATTAAACTCATATCCTCCAGAGGAGGATCAGCGGGGTAGGATCCCTCCTTTCAAATCTTTGAGAAAGGAATAGGTCTATAATTTGAGGGGTTTTATAAACAATTGCAAAATGATCTCAAGAAAGGAATGTGCCGGCAACATATACAGTTGATAGAAAAGATTGGATAGACAAGCAAGGTTAGAGAGCATTGCAGTAAGGTTCCAGAGCTGACTTAAGAATATAACAATGTCTTGAATAAGTACCTTTAGTTTTTGACAATGCATTCGAGATTTATTGAAGTTAACATCTTGCAAAAACTTATTAAAAAGTAGGGTGCAGAGGGAACTGGTGGAACTGCGATCAAAATGCTGATAGAACGAGAGGCAATCATTGCTAAACAACTCTTGGCAACTCTTAAAGAGTGATTTAATCTATAAAAGATGAATGTATAAAATAAAAAAATCCCTAACAGAATTTCTTTAAATTACTGCAATAAAATAGAATTTTTATAATATAGTAATATTTGAAATAATAAATGCTCCAAAACTTTGAAGATACACACAATTACAATATTCATTTTTATAACCTAACATAATAGAATTAATAAGATATTAAAATTGACTAATTCAATAAATTTATGAGAACATTTTGAGTTAAAAAAATGTGTTATTATTTGCCTTAAAAGCGATTTTAGCAACATGAGGAAAAGATTAAAAATTAAAGCAAAAAAAAATTTGGGAAAAAATATAATTACATGAAATAATAAATATGATCATATTCATTGAATAATTTATCATAAATATTATACCATAAATAATTTGTAAAAATAAGTCATTGAGATGAAGGATCTTTTTGTAGATTATTTTTTTTAAGGTATTTATCTAGAGTTTTATGAGAATTGTCACCTTGTTATATTAAAAAATATATAAATTACTCAAATTATACTTAGATACAATAATTTGCAACTTAATTTTTTGGGAAGGGTTTTATACTTTAAACTCATCCTCAAAAAATGTAAAGGTTGTAGAATTAAGGTCAACGCTAAAAGGATTAAATAAAGTAAAAATATTAATTTGCTGAGACAACCGGGTTGAGCTCGCCCCGTGCTTATACTTCTCCAACAGCTGGGATAAATTAGTAACATAAATCTTTTAAACAAATTTCATGGCTAAATATTTTTATATTTGCCAAAGATCTATTTATTTCCACTTCCACTTATGATTAAAAAGATTAAAAAATCAAATTTAGATGAAAGATAAAGGTTTAAAAAAGCAGAGAGGAACCATATAGAGAATTAATTAGAGTCTAAACTGTTACGTAATCTGATATCTACAATAAACTTAGAAAAAATAAAAATTAATCAACCCTTAATTTTATTTGTCATTGAAATGCCATACATAAAAAAATAACAATCTAATCTTTTTACGAACTCTCCAATAAGTAAAACCTAGCTAATTTTAAATAATTTTGAGCTAAGGAATAAAGAAGTGATTATGATTATATTTCCTTTTATTAGGAATATTTTATTAGTTGTGTACTAGCCTCCCCAATTGATTCATTATTGTCTATTATTTGAGGAGATGAAAAAACTATATTTTTCACCATTTCGGCAGCACGAAGCATGAAGTGGAAATTGAGAACTAATTTTTTAACCTCAATCTGTTTAATTTTCATGTGGACCATATTTTATGTTCATGAATGGATGGACTCATTTGGCTTAAATGTAAACATTAATGAAATATAGAAGAAACTGAAAAGGATAATTACTTTTAAAGAAATAAAACAATAAAAAATCGAGCAAAGAAAGAGATTGTAGTGGTAAAGTTATTGATCTTAAAAAATTAAAGATCAAGTTGGAACCTATTGAATTAAAAATTATCTCAAATGATAGATTAAAATTCAGATGTAATCTTCTGAAATATTTATTTTTAGTGATTTCTAAAAAAATCCCTTATTTATTTAAATCGCAAGGTCTAAGATATGTTGATAATTTAAATATTCAATGAAGGGGAGGTAAAACATGTTAAACATGCTACATCACAAGTCTTCAATGAATAAGTATGCAATTATAAAGGAAGATGAAAATAAGAAAAGGGTAGCCAAAACATTTGTTCAAAGTTGTTAAGAGAACTTTTACAAAGGAAAAAAATAAATAGATGGATCAGTTTCTTAAAAGCAGTAGTAAAAGATCTATAGTGAAAACCCCCATGCCACATGTAAGCATAATTCGTTAAATTTATGGGGGACCTAGCTATAAATTAAATCAACAACTGAAAAACTTTAGAAGTTGAATGATGCAGAAAAGATGATAATTTCATAAAACAAAAAGCTCCATGAAAAAATTTGCCATTTATAAGATATAAAATATAAAATGAAAGAGTGTGAAAGAGAGATACATTCATTAAATCAGGAAAGATAGATCAAATCAAAAATTAAAAAATCAATATAAAACGAATATGAAAGGATTCAAAAAAATAAATTAATGGTTGAATCAGACAAAGATTAAATTCAGAAACTAATTTATTAGACTATATAATTCTAGATGAATAAAGATTTTGAAAAGAATATACAATTTATTGATAAAGAATTAAATGACAAGATTTTTGATGACATAAATGAAACACCTGAAATAAGATATTCTAAGAGGTTGGAAAGATTGAAATTTTAAAAAAATTAAATTTTTAATGATATCAATCAGAAAGCAAAGGATTAATATTCAGAATAAAGTAAAAAATTAAAATAAAACCAATCAATCTAACTAATGTGTAAAAGGACAATTATTTAAAAGAATATAAATAGAAAAAGATGCTAAATACAATAAAATTATGAAAAATATCTGCCACAAAAATTAATGTGGAAAGAGGATATATTCAAATAAGAATTACTTAAAAAATAAAAAGCAGTAAAGGAATTAAAAGAAGAGATAATGAAGAACAAGATGTATTTGAAAAAAATATAAAAATCAACAGATATGGAAGCAGACTAAAAGGAATTGACAATTTATAAAATAACTCAAGATATTACATAATCGGAGTAAAGTTATAAGATGGAATTTACAGAATTGAAATAACGGAAAAAAGAATTTTTGAGTCTTCAAAGTAAAAATAAAGATGCTATGATGGAAGATTTAACTAAATAACAAGAATAGGCTTTTAAACAAGCATAATTAAATATTTAATAAAAATATCAACGACAATTCTAAACGATTTCAAGAAAATTTTCTTAGACTACAGCAAATTTGATAAAGGAGAGAAAATATTTTTAATCAAAATTAGGAATATTTTAAGAAGAACTAAAAAAATTTGAATTAGCAAAATATTTGCTACAAATAGAAGATCCACAAATGGAAAATAAATAATTGAAAGAAAATAGAAGAAATTTAATAAAATAATTCTGCTAAAAAATTTCTCGCTTAAAAAAATGCTCTGAGCAATTAGATCCCCATAAATCAATATTTTATAATGCAAATGATTATGAATTGATAAATAAGCAGTTTTAAGAGAAAGATGGATCAGTAAGGTTAGCGGCCCAAAATTACAATAAGCTTAAAAAATAATATTAAAAAAAAAAAATCTAGATAAAATAGTTTAAGTTAAAATATTAAGCAAATAACGATCTACTTAAACAATACTAAAATAACAAACAATCTCTCTTAAAATATATACAAAGCCTATACGTACGATTGTAAGCAGAAGAAAAAATACCCTCCTTTCATCTCTAGAAAAATGAGGAATTGCAGAAAAAAGATTTTTTGAAAAAAAAAAATCAATAATCTTGATGATCGATCAAATAAATTATCATTTAATTAAAATATTTATTAACGGCATTAAAATTTTCATTAAAATTTTCGGAAAATTGATTTGTTTTATAATTTATAAAATATAGAGTTTGAGGACTGTATTTTATTGCCCTTATTTATTTTATTATATCCAATTTAATGATGTACATACTTGAAATATATTAGGCCAGAATCTTATCAATATAATTCATAATTCGATATGATTTGAATCTTTTAAATAACGATTAGTATATTGAACAGATGGTTATACTCATCTAGAGATTTTGCTAACATTCAAGCCATTGGAAATATTTTGTAGAATGTTTAATAATATAATTATAGTTGATAAAGATTTATTTTCAAAATAATTCCGATGATATGTAAAGCCATTAGTTTAAAAGTTAAAAATCTAATACTATCATTCATTTTCTAGCAACTTTCAGAATATCCCCTATGGAGATGTGTCTCGCTAAATATTTAATACCCAAGAACTGTTTTTAATCCGTTTATCGCATAATTTTAGTTTTACTTTGCCCCTCAAAAGCATATATGGTTGTGTTCCACGAAAAACCGAAAAGACTGGGCTGATCTCATTAAGATTGATATGATCCTTATTGTGGCTCATCGAGGTAGATATTTACTCGTTGTCAATTCCTTTATTTGGCAAAGACCAATTCACATTCAATCAAATCGATTATGCTGGGTGGAAAAACTGATTTAGCGATAAGATCCTGGATAAAGTGGCCAGCCTCTCAAAAATTTCCAAGTATTATCGATGCGCTCATAGGTCAACTCCGATATGGATCTTCTCGCAGTAAGTTTTGGTGAATCAATTATCATTTGCTGCAGCAAACAAATTATAATTGCTATCCAAAGGCTTTTCAATTTTATTCACAGTAAGAATATTTTTTGAATTTGATCATTCTCAAGCATTTAGGAGATAACTCTTTGTTGTTGATTGAGTAGTTCGGGTAAATTTATATTTATTTTTGATTTTTTACTATTGATGATAAGTTTAAAATATATAAGCTAAATGATGATCATTTTGCTCCTTGAGTTATCAAAATATAATTAATGTTTAGCCTGGTACGCAAGGTAGTCGCTGGACCAAAGAGAACTACCACCTACGAGGGGTAGGAACTTGATCTCACGTACATTACTGAGAGAGTCATTGCTATGGCTTTTCCAGCCTCAGATATCTTCGAAAAAACATACAGAAACTCGATTGAAGATGTGGTTAACTACTTCCACGACCATCATCATAACAATTTCATGATATTCAACGTTAGTAGTCGCAGCTACGACCATTATCTTTTTGATAACAGAGTCCGTGACTATTAGTGGCCTGATCATCAAGCCCCTCCTCTCGCCACGCTTGTACAAATTGGCTACGACATGTTTTGTTTTCTAAAAGGTACAAACTGAATGATTCAGAGATGAATGAAAGAGTTGTGGCAGTGCACTGTAACCATGGTAAAGGGCGAACAGGATCTGCGATAATAGCGTTTATGGTGCTGGTGGGTTATTTTCGATCTGCACGCGATTGTCTAAAGTATTACAATTCTAAGCGTTTCAACAAGAAAACATATGGAGTTGATCAGCCCTGTCAAGTTCGTTATTTAAACTTTATCGAGCAACTTGTCAATTCGGCAAAGATAAGCCCCAAATTGATTTGCTATAGAATTAAGAAGATAACCAATCGAGGACTAAACGACAATTATTTTGTGACAATTCGTAGAACAAGGACTCAAGAAATAGTTTATTAGCGAGTGGGCGTCAACTAATAACTGGAAGAGAAGGCCAGCAGTAAACTTATGCTTGGAGATATTTTCATTTAAATATTCAGTTCAAGTTGGACGGGAGAAAAGCGAATGGCTCGAATCAACTACAATTTGCATTTTATAGGAAACAGTTTGTAGATGACGTTCAAAGGTTAAAGCATTAAGCTGTCTGATCACCACACTGATGATTTTTAGGTGACTCTGCATCTGGAATATAACTGCTTGTGCCACCTGCCTACCTATCAACTGACTAAATGCACCTGCTAGAATCAACGAAGAGAAGAAGAGAAATATTGGCAGGCTATGATTGACCAGATTAATTAATGCAAGCAATTGCTGACCAAGTAGAGCTATGGACTGTTCCATGGAAATAAATCTCCAAAAAAATATAAAAGACTTTAAAATTCCAAAGAGAAACCCACCAATTTGTATGTCCCGTAGACTAAGCAAATGATCAAGTCCTATTCAGGTCAACTACTAAGAACCAGCCATCAATAGAAGCTTTACGCTTTAGTTCAACATACCAAACAACAAAGAATTTCGTATGAAGATGATGATGAGACCGAGCCAGTCCATCCAAACGAGGCTCAAATCGCGCTTAAGAGCTCATAAATAATGTTTGAAAAATAGAAAGCAAACGACTAATGAATAGAAAACAAACTATTGAATGATTTTATGTTTTTTGAACTCATGAAGATTAAACAGGACAGCCCCTCAGAGAATACACAGTTTGGATTATTTAAAAATAGCTTACCTTTATTCTTCTATGATTCAATTTAACAGAATAGCAATTAAACTTCAATATAATAGCGCAAAACAATATGCATGGTAAATTTTATAAAAGAAAAATATGGTAAAATTTGCTTCCAGATTTGCCAATAGCATCGGCTGGGAGACGCGAGTGTCTCCTAAGTTTATTTTATCTTAAACAGCCATTATCCTTTCTGTTTCCTTTTCACTGTTATTTTCCCAAACTATAACACTTGAAATACAGTCATCAACCACCAAACAAAAAACATTATTATTGATAAACCATTATTCTTGTGGTCGTGTCAATTGATTTGGAGCATTTTATCTTATTATTTATTTAGCCTGCAAAGTTGTGTCAAACAAGAATTCGTCGATAAAACAACTTTAAAAATATAGAAAAAGATTTATCGGTGAGCATCCATTGGCCCTTTCTTTTTAGTCTTGACTATTCTTAAAGAATAATGTTGGCAGCCTGTAATAATGTTTAACTCGAAATTATAAAGCGTTATCCCGTCAAATTCAACATATTTTAATGGTTTGAGACTCGAAATGGAGGCAAGTCGATCGCCTTTCCATCAATTTAGCATCCCTTTTTTGAAAGGAATGATATTTAACGATAAAGCTTAGACTTTCGAACCAGACAAATTCCCTATCAAAATCATATAAATGAGTGTAATAACGTATAAATCAACAGAGAGCCAGCTTTCTTCATTCCAGCCTGTGACATCAAAAATGGATGGATTTTGAGCAAAGCAAGGTTTAAGTTAGATGATTCTTTTTCTAACATGACAAGTTTTACAATTCATACCAACTTGTATGAAAGGATTCATGGAGTTGAGGCACTTCTTGGAAAATGGTTGATTTATTCATCTATGCAAAGTCTATTTTGATAGTTTACTGGATTTGTTGTATAACTATAAATACTGAAATATTAGGTTTGAGTGCAAATTAAAGCTGGTAATTTATAAATCGAATGAGGCACTTAGCTTTATAATTAATTAATATGCAGAAGACAGCCAGTAAATTTGAAGAGATTGCACAGAAAGTGAGTGATTTGGCCTCTTTCTCCATCATTCTATAGAAACAGCAGTTTATTTATGATATTCAACCCTATAGAATAGAAGACAGTCCACCCAGTAAAATGGTCAAGGCTTATTTATCTCTCAAAAACAGGTATACTTATCAATTATTTAGACATTAGATAGCTCAAAACGAACAGAATGATGCTGACAGTTGGAACTAAAATGAAAGGCGCATATTTATCTGGTTTATTATTTGTTATACGTTTTTCACATAGTTAGACCCCCAATCAATTGTAAGCAAAAATTTATTTAGAATGAAGAGTTTTGGGTGGAAATGTCCTCAATATTCTTTGGAAAGAAGCCCTAATTTCTGCAATTCCAGTATTTGAATCTTCTCAAACAAAACAAAAGAATAGATTGGAGCAAGAAAGAAGATTCACTTCTCACTGAATGTATTGCACTCGAAGATAATGGAAGATGGAAAGAAGTCTCCAAGAGGATATTCTACTCCTCTGGAAAAACCATCTTTAAGTCCCCCAAACATTGTCGTGAAAGATGGTTGAATCATTTGGATAGAAGCAAGAAACATGGGGAATGGAGTGTCAAAGAGGATGCTTTAATATTTCAACATGTGATTGAAAGTGATAAAAGATGGTCTAAAATGGTGCCATTACTGCAAAATACAAGGACTGAGCATATGATCAAAAATAGATATAATTCCATTATAAACAAAAACAGGATAAATAAAAATCAAAAGGAGGAACAAATTGCTGAAATAGTGCTGAAGAATTTGAACAAAGAATTGGAAAATGAGCAGAACAGTGACTCTAAGACCAAGAGCAACAATTAAAAATAGTAAAACAGCGCAGCAGTTTAGGAGAAATAAGACTCAGTTGTATAAAGAATATCAACCCAATCTGGCCACTTAAATGAAGAGTAGGAAAACCCATCACTGAATGCAAACATCATCAACAATGATTACAACTACGCATACTTTTTAAGCTTCCCTCAACTCATGCTCATGAACCAAATGCTTTGCCCGCAAAACCAGTTCCTTCAACTAGGAGGTGAGCTTGTTCTCTCAAAGAATTCAAATTTTAGCTACTACAATGAGCCAGCAAGGTCCACATTATTTAGCTCAACTAATTGATATTTGATATTTTTAATATCATTACGATTACTATCAAGCCAATTATATATTTAAGCTTCATGCATATAATAAATAGAAATATTAATGCACGATATTCTTGATGGTACCAATTCATCCATTTAGACAATCTCAATTTGACCAGCACTCCCAGTATGCTCGGCAATAGTCGGTCTGGCAGCATGAAGTACATCTAACTTGATCAAGAAAACTTACTAAAAAGTAAACATCCAAACCGCCCATATATTAACATCCAAAAGCAAATCAAAATAAAACCAAAGATTTCGATCTCATTGACGAGTTCCTCTCGAAATAATCACGACCGAATAACCAATTCAACGAGGGTGGATCAGTCGCGGCCTCACAAAAAAATAAATTCGAAAGCATTGATTTAAATTTCGAAGATTCCATCAAATCAAAACCATTGTATTCGAAAGATAGCACCCCGACAAATAACTTTGCCAGGACATCGATATTTAAAAATGGATCGCACGATGACATCCTCGGAGAAGATCATAACTTTAACTATCAGTTCGGGAAAACTGAGCTAACCATCTTCAACCCGAGCAAAATTGAAGAATCATTTGTTTCGACACGAAATATGAAGCCGCCAATAAAGAGAAAAGAGAGCCATGCTAATCAAAGCTTAAATTTTGAAGTCACTATTCCAGAAGAAGATATCACTGTTAACTCTTCGAACAATAAATATGAAGACTAAGTTAGACCTTCTCCTCGAATCAATAGACGCTCTTCGATTGATACAAGAAGTGATAATAATGACGAATCCTTCACTCTTAACAGATTGTAAAGCCCAAGTAGTGCATTTCATTTCGATCATATTAAGGAGGTTAGCTCTCCGAATAGTAATAAAAAATAGACGTCAACTTTTATTAAAGATCCCAAATCATAAAACGCAGACAATCCCGTTGGGCCCTTTTTCAAATCCAAATAGAAAGGACAATAAAATACTCAAACTAGTAAAGACTTCCAATAAAAATTGGATAAATAAAACAAATCTTTGATTTAAGATTACGAAAGGCAAATAGATATGATTAAAAAATCACATCAAAAACAGATATAATATCTTCAATAAACTTTGGACAGACAAATAAAAGAAAATCGTGAGTTACGGGAGAAATTCATGAATGAAACTTCAAGGATTATTTAGGAGGAAAGGAATAGGACAAACAAAATGCATCATGAAGAGATTGAAAGATTAAAGGAAATGTTCATTTGGTAAAAAAAGAGAATGGAGGAAACATACAAAAATGAAATTCAGTCGTTAAGGCAAACCTTAGACTATGCTAATCAGAACGGTCCTATTTCAGCCAAGAATAATGTTCAAAATTCAATTTCAAAATAAAGTTTGTAGTTTTTAGAATATCAGCTAAAATCTAAATAGAAAATGATAGAAGAAAAACAAAAAATGCTAGATCAACGATAGTAAGATATTCAAAAGATATAAAGCGACTTAAACAAGCGAAGAAAGAGATAGGAGGATAGAATTCGAGAAGAACAAAAAAGAATTATGGATCTTGAGCTCAATTATAAAAAATTAGTGCTATCAGAGAAGAAAGATCTTTCTGAAGAAAAGCAGCAAATGGCTATTGAAATAGGCAACATGGAAATGGAAATCATCAAAATGAAATAAACAGCTGAACTGAGTCTAAAATAAAATTAACTATAGAGAGAATCTCTGGATAATGAACGCTAAGAATTAAGGAGAATTAATGGGTAAATGATGGATAGGTACAAGGCAAGTCTTGAGGAGCTTCAGCTGTAAAAATAAAAAATAAAGGAAATATAAATTTAATTGATAAAAAAACTAAGGATAATCGAAATGAAAGCCAAAGAAGCTATGCACTGCACGAGTAATTAGCAAGGGGCAAGCATCGATTACAAGAAGATAAATGCATGTCTTTAAGATCACGCGATGAAACGACCGGCATCATCATAAAAATCAAGTATCAACACGAAGTCAATGACAAACATCAATAGAACAAAGGAGCGGTTTTATCATCTCTAAAAAAACAGCAGGAGCAAGCTAAATTTATCAATAAAATAAAATAAAAAATTAGATTTGGGAGGGTATATGACCAGAGTAGAACAATTCAGCAAATTAAAATCCTAGTTTTGATGGCCAACTTCATTGATTTGTATTATTTTTTATCAGCTTTCATGATGTTTCTTATTTAATTATTTTTAAAGATCAGTCTGTTAGATATTATTCTAAAATGCAAGGATTTTATTAAATTTAAAGTTAATCAATATTCCAACTCATATTAAAATAATTACTCAATAAATAACACAGTCACTCGTACTCGTAGATAAATCTCATTTTTTGCTGTTAGAGGACTTCAGTCGAAAAATTGTTAGCAACCATATAAAAGAAATTAGGATTTTTAGGCTCACGCATCAGCATTATACTGATTCCATCTGCACTTTGGCTCATTTATCCCTCCAAAACTGCCAGTTCTATTGCTTAAATAGACCAATAAAGCTCAACAATATCGCTGCTTAACTGTAAGAAAGCATTTTTAACTCTAGGTTTGCGGATTAATAGCATGGTCTTATTATTGACTGTTTCATAGATAAATGATTAATCCTCATAGTCCTTACTTATCTTCTTCATCAGAGAAGGCCATTTTAAAATTGAATAGCTTTTGAAATAACTTAGCCACTCGATCGTGCCAAATTACTATTCAATGTACTCAGTTTGTATAGGATCGATGGACCAATTCAGGAGAAGCAGCTCTTTGAGATGTTCAGGACCAATATTTAGCTTTACTTTTTTCTTCTACTAAGATTAGAGCTGGCTTTGAATTTTAGGGGCTTCCTGTTGCAATATCTTTTCATCTTCATGTTATCTTTTTATTTTTATTATACTTTTGGGCTCGAAGAGTTGACCTTGCTTAGGGACAATCTTTTGAGATTTAATTTCAAGCATACACGTATACTCTCCAGGATCACAACTTAATTTTATGAGCTCATTACACTTTTAATACTAGGTTTCGACGGCAAGAGGCTCAGACCCTTCATTTTTCCATCCTTAAAGAGAGTTTAAATCATATCTTTGCTTTGTTTATAAATCAATTAACTGCAGCATAATAGGTTCTTCTCTTTGATGGTCGACTTTAAATTTGAAAAAAATTGATTTTTTATACTATTTCACTGCGCCTCCTCTCTCCTAATTAATATGTTTCCTTGATTAATCTGCCTAACTTTTGATTTTCATTCGTATTTTGAGTTAATTTCTGATGAAATTCTCCTTGACAAAACATATAATCACGTTGTTAAAGTAAAAATTGAGCTTAGATTAATCAATCCATAGACAAGACTGATTGTGCTTGTTAAAGTGAGCTTTAATGATGGCCAACTGTCTATTTTACTTGCTTTACTTCCAGTTTTTGATGAGAATGGGGCAATTAATCAGAATCTTTTTAGTATTACCTTTTTAGTAGTAGTTGAGAATGGAGTACGACACTGGTTTATTTGTTTGGTTCAGATCAGTATTCTCTTTGCCTTGAAGCAAAATTAGATACCCTTTGAAGGTCAGCTCTTGAAGTTTGGATGCCAAGTTAGATTATGATGCCAACTCAATGAGAGGAATAGACTTCGCATAAAATCCAGTAATTTCCTCAACAACCTATAGTGGATTAATATTGTTTAACTGGATATAACTGCTCTATACCTTAGCCAGCGCTTTCTGTAAAATCATTGGCCATATTTCATTACTATTAGACAGAAACATCACCTCCTATCTCTCCTTAATTACAGGCACACACTCATCGACCACCAATTTAGTCATTATCAAATTTTTAAAGAGAGTAACATTGTATCTTAGAGGACTGATTTATTTGCCTTTTGGCTTTTATTTAATTGCACACTTTTCTTCCACTTTTGAGATAGCTCTTTTGATAATCCATGAGAAATCACTAAGGGTCTGAAATATAATGAGATGATGCCTCAACGAGAATTGATTTTAACTGATGTCCATTGGCTTAAAACCTCCAAAGAGTGCCATTTGCTGTCCAGGAAGGGCTGATAATCTCTTCCATTAAATTTGATAATCCTCAATATCTTTCCTGGATCCAATCTTAACAATATCGATTGCGTTTTAAGGATGGCTTTACTCTTTTCCGATTAGTATATTAAATTTTTGAATCAAATTGGCACCTTTTTCACTATCAGCGCATTAATCTTTCTGAAAGCAAATAAAACAGTCAATAAGATAGCTAGTCAAGCTTTCGCACCATGTCTTTTCATCCGGTAATTACTCAACCTAATTCAGATCTTTCTCATTAAGGAACATATGCTTTTTGCACATATCTTAATAACCAATAAGTTGCTGTATAGCGATTTAGTTATGATAATTGATGGCTAAGTCATAGGCTCTGAGTTTAGAGGCCTCGATGATATATAAATCTGAGCCTCCTAGCTGCAATAGGAGTTGCAGAGTATTCTGCGCTTTATAAATGATGGTGACCATGAGGGGAGTATACCCCTCAGCAGTTTGAGAATTAATGATTCGAATATATTATTCTTTGTCTTCCTGGTACAGCTTTTTAAGAATAATTTTGGTGCAATTAAATGCATCATATTTCGCACAACAGTGCAAAATATTCCAACATGTAGACTTTGCCCCAATTTACTTATCGTAATAGATTACTTCGTTTTAGAGATACCGAAGCAGAGGCACGTACTGATCGCGCTTTATCATCTTGATGATGCTTTCTTTTTGTGAGGTTGAGATGGGTTCATTGGAAGGCATGTTATTGACGGTGATATTGAGCTTGCTGGAAAGTTTATCGAGTCTGTTTAGTTGTTTAATGATATCAACATTGCCATGGCTAGGGTATTACAGGTCCATGGGTTAGGGTGTGAAATGAAATAGATAGGAAACTATAGAAATAATTAAATAGAATAATCGATGATTTGGAAATTTATATTATACATCCAAGTGATAACAATATTTAATTGGAATTGCATTTATATTCCAGAATATCACCAAAATATTTCTATATTTGAGGTTGAAATAATTAGGCCATCATTCAACTGATTAATAGTACGACCGCAATTAAACATCAATACAATAAATCAATAATATCAATCATAGATCTTATCACATGGCCAACAAGGATAAATCCACCACCAAGTAACAAATCATTCAGATAGAGTTATCGAACAGCCAGTCGTTGTCAAGCCAGTAGAATCAACCACGCAGTCGGTACTAGGCGGATGGGTGCAGTAAACCAAGGATATGTGGCAATCCTGTAAAAAGACCAGCAAAGAGTACCTTCAGTGCGACCAACTAAAAGAAGTATTGTCATCCTAAGATAGATAAATACGCAGCGAAAATAATTTGTCAAACTATTCTGCCACCCTCTCGGTAGTTTTTATCGTTCCTTTCCGAAAGATATGACAACGTTTAAATTCAATCTGATCGGCAATTATGATTACCACCAACGTCTACTGGCTTTGTAGGCGATAACTCTCTTAATCGCCATAAGCAGCTTAAAATCCAAACCAGATATAGGTGGTGCTCAGCGTATGCTGTTTGCTTTCCGAAATTCAGCCATTTTCTTCGCGCTTGGTGGTCTGTTCGTGGCCCCTGAAATATACAACTCGCTTGTAAAGAGTGACTTTTGAGGAATGATTTACCAAAATGAACATCTATATAAAATATCTCAGTCTTTACATTGTATATTGACTCTAAATATCAATAATATAATACATGAAACAAGAAGAGGAAGAACCTATATTGATCAGTGATGATGAATAGCAAGCCATGTAAATTGAACAACCAGTGACCAGCATCGTCAAAGGCAACACTTCCTTTGATATACAGTATGCATATTGCCGTGAAGAAACCAAACAACTTGAGGACAAAGAAGTACAGATTCTTTCCAGACTTCAAAGGTTCTTCAAAGAAAGAAAATTCATTGTACCCGGGAAGGAGCACATCAAACCAAGAAAATAACCCAATTACGGTCATGAAAGTGTGCATGCTGTTGGAAGCTAAATCATTATCTTTGGAGTGGACTTCTGCAAGAAAAGGGATTTTAGGAAGCTATATAAACCGAAAGACATATTGGTTATCAACTAATGCAACTGGAAATTAATCTATTTGACTCGAGAATAAGCTTGGGCTGCACTTCGCTAAAATTGCAAAGACCCCACTCAAATGGTCACAAAAATGTAGTCAGATGATGACCCCATTCCTAGATGTACTAATTTTAACATTTAGGCTGGTTTTAGATGAAGCCTTATTTCTTTCATACTCTTTAGATTAGTGTTTGTGCTCGTTTCGCCACTAACGAGTAACTGAAGTTTGAAGCGAAGGAGGAGGCTAAAGTTGAACTCTATAAGGTCGCCAAATGCATCTATAATGAGCAAGAGCAGAGAAGAAAGGAACAATTGATTGAGCAGATAGCATCGGAAAAATAAAAAATTGAAAGGAGAAAAGACAGAATTAGTCAAAATCTCTATAAGGAATTCGAAAACCAAGCAGGATGCGAGTGGAAAAACGGCATTAATCGCAAAAATGAATCCAACAATGAGAAGCGCATGGAAGAGGAGAAGGAGAGATCTCGATCTCGTTCCAGAGACAAAAAAGACAAAAATCAAACATAGCCCAAAGAAAAGGAAAAAGAGGCAGGTAATAAGGATGATGTAGAAAGTAATTACTCTTTTCTCATGAGCAAAAGCAAAAACGATGCAAAGGAACTTTTGGAGATTTTCAATGAACTGAACTTCTAGGAAAAAGAACAAAATATTCAGCCAAAACAAAACTTATGCTTGGTTGAAGCTGGTGCAGAACTCCCCCAGGCTAATGGAAATAAAAATGAGTACAATTGGAACGGAACCGGCTCATAAAGCACCAAAGCCAGATACCAGTGGAGCTATAACCAGTACATGCAAGAAAAATAGAGAGAAGAAGAAATGAGGAAGCAGAAGCTATTAATTGAAGTCATCTCTATTGATGATTGAATCCTTCATACATACGTCTATTTATCTCCTATAATAGTACAATATTTTATAATTTATTGAATGATTCATGAGAATTGATGAATCTTTATTTGTTAGTTCAATTGAGATGAATGTTTTTATGAATAATTTTCGGTGGCATTCATTGATAATAATTTTATTATTTAATATACATGCTCTAAATCAGCACAGTCAAGGGTATGAGTACGAATTACTATAAAAATATCGAGCTGACGAAACGTTATGAAAAACACATAAATAAGATACAGGAAATAACACGCCATAAATCCAATATACCACAACTTTCTGAGGAGCAGCAAAAAATCAGCCTAGCGCTTAAAAAGTCAAAATAGATATCGAAAAGTTTCAAAGAAAAGGAGTTCGATTTGAAGAGAGAGGAGGAAAATAAACGGCTCATGAAGTCCATCAGTCTTATACACAGCGGAAAAACATTTAAAATTTAGCATAATTCAGACAGAGATAATGTGAAAAGGAGAGTTAAGACAGTAGCAAAAGACGATATTATGCGATAGTTTTAGATAGCTAGAGAAAACAGGAAGATAGCTAACTCAATTATTACGAATGTTTGTGATGCCTCTAAATACAGAAAAAAAATACAAACAGAGATTGCAGAATATGAAAAACTTCGCAATCACCTGCAGAAATTGAAGCCAATTGACAATGGAAAAGACAGGCCTTTTTATCTTATGGACAGCAAGTAAACTCATCCGATCAGGCCTAAGCTAAAAAACTTTGAATTTGATCATATTCCCGCGAAATAGAAAAGCAAAGGTGACTTACTCATCCAGCCATCTAAAAAGACAAGCAAAAGCGAAAGCAAGCATATTTGAGTTATATTTTTTGATGTATTACAAGCTGATATTAGTCTGATATGAGATTATCTAATAAGTAAGCTAAAGTCCGATCACTTATTAATAATGACTGAACCATCAAATAGCATTGTCGGGGATGTCGCACAACTTACAGTTATCACTGGACTCATGGCTATCTTTCTATGGAGAATTCTCAAGTCCAGCTAGCGCAAACGAGTACTCACACAACAAAAGAAGGAGGTCAAAAGAGAAGGGCTACTCGAGAGGAAAGTTATTATTTTGGCTTTTTAAATTCTCAATCTCTTTGTACATTACTCCAATACTTGGAGAACTGGGTATACCCTCATGCAGTCTCCTCCTTAAAAAAATGCTTTTAAAAAGATATGGAGTTTTATGACTGCTTTCTCTCCATGCTACTTTCCACGTTTCTCCAAAAAAGCAATCCGCAGTTTCTTTAGAGATCTAAAATTAGCGCCGAATGTTAAGATCATGATTTACACAAAATTGTAGCCTGAAGTGTGTAATAAAATATTGATAGATTTGGGCATTGACAGTTGGTTCGAGGAGAAGGATGTAATATATGTTAGGGAGGATCAATTAAAAAATGCAGAAGACGTCGATCATGATACAGGCCGGGTTATCATAATATCAGCAAATAACAAAGATCAAGATGGTATGCTCGGTAATCACCATGGTCTAATTCTTGCCTTGGAAAAGAGATAGGGCAAATTAGATGATGATTATTTACTCAAATTGAGAGAATTCCTATCAACACTATTGAAAAAGGGAAGAAAAGACTTGCTGCATGAGGAGATGCATGAGTTGGCTCAGGAAATGAACCTTCCAATATGCATTGATGATTTCATCTGAATTAAATATCAGCAAACTCAATGATTGCTGCATTAGTATACCTACAAAGCATAATGATTTCACGTACATACTGGCAGAATTATTGTTTAATAAGGTAGAAATTTCTTGCTGAATACGCATTATTAATTTATCCCATGCTAGATGATGGTGCTAAGACAATATTTTGTGTATTTGCTTTAAGATTTGTTTGTGAGCAGACGTCAGTTTATCTATAATTAAGATTTATTGATTGAAATATTTGCAATAAACAATAATTTAAACTGATTGTTTAAATTGCCATGAATCATAGCTATGAAAGCTCTCATTCCAATTTGTTAGTCCTCTCCGACATGGAATAAGGCAAGACAAGCCTACGATACGAACAATTCATAAAACAACTGAGTCAAATATATGGCATTCCTCTTCTTCAACTTGATGATATCTATACTAACACTATTCAACCACAACAATAGTTGACCAAAGCTTAATCGCTTGAAACTAATAGTGTATTCGATTACGCTGATAAGCTTGCAGTAAATCACAATATTCTCAAGGAATTATTACACATGATCGATAGTAAGGTTACCTTTCGACATTCTGATATCACTGACAGTCTATCTTTTACAAAAATTAAATTACGACAATATAGTGCAACTGATAAAGCCAAACCAGCTGATGGCTCGAAATAGGAACTCAAAGGTAGACTAGAGCAAAAAATGCTCCAGGTACGAGAGCGTTTATAATAAACTGTTCAATTCATCAACAGGGAGTTATAAGTAGAGATAGGTAGCAAAATAAAGAAGGTAATTACCATGGATGATATTAAGGAGAACTCTTCTCAATATTAACTATCACTTCAGTATAGTCACTAATTTTAATAGGATGAGGGTAAACAATAAAACGTAGAGAAGTAAGTCAAATCAAAAGTTAATGGATAAAAACAAAAAGAGGACGAGATAAAGAAGATAGTCGAGAAGGATTAATCCAAAAATAAAATCGAGACTTAATAGAAGACTAAAATTAAAGAGAATATTAATCATTCGCTTGAAAGGATAAGCGAGGTGCTGAGCGGAGAAACAATTGAAAAGGTTTAACGACCAGAATAAGTCAATAGTTCATTGAGAGTGTCTGCTCGATAGAGAGATTATGAAATCAAAGAAGATGAAGCCTCATTGAAAATGAGCAATGAACCAAGTGCCAAATAAATCTATTCTGAGAAAGAGGTGGACGATTAAACAGGAAGAATCATTAGATCAACTATTAACAAGAAGAAAACCAGCACAACCATATTTCCTGTAAAGGACAAGATGGGATCATCCCTTCTCTCCCCAGTTTCCCAGCCTAAAAGCTAGGATGAGCAACCTAATGATAGTACTCTCATGAAAAATATTAAAAAAAGTAAATTTTGGATAGATCATCGCAATAATCTATAATTCTATACCAAAACTGTTGATAGTCACGAGTAAATCGAAGAATCGAGAGTGATAAGGGAACCTTTCAACAAAGATAGCTTTAAATTTGAAAAAAAGAGGTCTAAAGAAAGACTGGAGTCTAAGTTGGAACTTCTCAATCACATGAATGAAAAGTAGACTAATAAAATGAGATCGATAAAAAATCAGCCATAAAAATAGGAAAATAATAATTAAATAGCACACTAATAGGAAAAGTATGCCACCTTTGGAGTAATTAAATCGGGAAAGAGAGAAGAGAATCAGTTTGCAAGGTTTCCACTTCCTTATACTCTTCCTTCAAGAACAGACTTCAATCAAGTTAAAAAACCTGAGCTCTATAAGCTTAAACCACTTATTGCAAATATTCATCAATAAAAAAGGGATCAAAGTGCTCCCTATTTTAGGGAATCAAGGGTGACTGAGTCTTATCCTCGTTTAGTTGCTAGACCATAAGCAGTAGTAGCTCCTTAACAAATTTTTTATGTGAATTATCCATAATATTAATTATCTCAAAAAAGTTTACCCTTCCAAAGATTGATCAACAATCCTGAAAACCAATCAATAAGAAATTAATCTTACATTAACTCGAGACCCCAACAAAAATATATGATTCTTAACGAACCCGTTAAGACTATCATGAATCCTTTATTGCAAAGAATTCCTATAGCTATCAATAGACCTATAGGCATGTCAGTTCGACCATCATCAGTACCTTTAAAGTCAATAAATTATGCAATTAATTCTCCTGCTAGTCCTCAATTTCGGCAATATCAAAACAATTTAAATCCTTTGGTTGCCTTGAATAAAATTTAAAATTTAAATACCAACATAATGAGAACTCCTCCATCTGAACAATTTTATTCTAGTAACCTGCAACTGGCAAGAGCCATACCAATGTAAAATAACTCAATAAATCTGTTCAAAGTGGGGGTTGGCAATAAAAAGTTTAATTTAGTCAAGCAAAATACATGAATAATAGTCGTAATATAAGAAATGATGAAAATATCATTAATCGAAAATCGAGCGGACCATCATAACTGTTGCATCGCCAAGGAAATACCAAATCAATAATAGAAAATCTTGTTCCTTCAACGCCAATATCGAAAACTACTTCCGTTCTTTAAAATCCTTTTAATATATTAAAATAAATTTAATCCGCTTCGAGATAAACTTCAGCTGGATTTCGATACTCATTGAACAAAGATGAGCTTTAGAAAATAGTTGAGATATCTGAAGAAAGCATGAACAATTCAGCTATGAAGGAAATTGGAGAAGGAAGTGGCATGAACAGTAAAATTACACCAAATTAGCAAAGCATGCGATCAAATCGCGGAACAAGCAGTCGCAAAATGAAGAAAACTGGAATATATATAACCAACCAGATAAGCATCCGGGCAAATCGTAGTCAGTACAATCCTTCTTAATGATTTTTATTACCACTGTATCAAACACAATATATTTATATCCATTCAATTAATAAAGCAGATCTTGTAGATAATATAATTTAACGTCATATGATGCGTTCATGTGAGTTGCAACTTAAAACTCCTACTCGAATTCATCAAGAAACTAAGGCAAAGAAGGGAATTAGTCTCTCACTTACAAAAAAAGGGCAAAACCAATCTGAGACTCATTTCAAGTACATCAAATTGTATAACAAAATCAGATAAGAAGAAGTTGGACAGAGGCAGATTAAAGTCATAGTTGGATCTAAATAAAAATAAGAGTCATCCAACATTAACAAGATTAAATATAAAGATGACTTAGTCACAAGGAAATTGCAATTTGAGCCAAACACTTCATCAAAGCTGAATACTGTACGAGGCCCAATCAATTCAGATAAGGAACCCAAGCCAAAAGCACCAGTTTCTTGGGTAACAATAAAGCGTGAGCGTACTTGTAAATTCAAATCATTTTGCTCATAAATGCAAACTTGATCTTTAATATTTATTGATGATTTATTTGTTAATATGCAGTGAAAAGTAATATCAAGAAGGCATCACTAAAGTTTACTCATTTTGCTCATCTTCAGCATATTTTTACTATTGCTGATGAGTTTGTTCTTATTGAAGGCGCCTCCTTTCTTTAGTTTTGGACCATCATACCACTCCTCCTTCTCGTTAGCTTCAGTATTGAAACGCAAAGGATATTTCTAAGTGGGTTCAGCCTATGATTTTCGCATCTTAAACTTCTTTTTACTCATCGTTCCATCTGTATGCAAATCTTTTTTCTTACTAATCTAAATGGTAGAAGGTATATCTTTCATTATTTTATTAGATTTAGTTTTCTTCATTTTTTAGATAAGGTGATGAATGTCCATTTAGCTAACTTGAGTTTTACACGTTGGTTACATCTTACTTTTCTTTATTGCCGTTTGATGAAAGTTATCCAGTGAATTTTTTAGAGAGCAAAATTATTACAGGCCTTACTCTTTTTATTGCGAGTGATAGTGATTCTTGGATTTTGAGTGTTTGCCTAAAATTGCAAAATTGTTAATTTACAGATTTATGTTTATATTATGAGGTCCTTCATTTATGTTCAAAGAACTGTTTTTACGATGTTTTACTCCTTCCCCACCCTTCCTTTTAGGCAAGGTAGAATTGGGAGGAAGCTTAGCAATTTTAGGATGAATATCTTTGGGAAGCATAACATTTTATAGCTTTAAGTAGTTATTTAAGTATTCTTACATGTCCTTGATCCAAGAGTGATTAAATATCTATTCTATACTGGGCCTTTTCTCTGGCTAGAATTGAAGAATTGTATTGATCATGCTTTTAACTTGCTAAGATAGATGTTTTCCCAGAGGATAGCTGCCTTTTATCATTTATTCCTGCACCTCAATCTTAGTCTTTCCCTTAAAAGGAGCATAGCCGTGCAGCATTTCATATAAAAGAACTCCCATTGCCCAAATGTCAACCCGATAGTCATAAGTTGATTTAAACAGCATTTAAGGGGCCATATACTAGTATGTACCACAAAAAGTTGTCCTTTTCGCTTTAGCATCCTCAGCTGACCACCCAAAATCACAGATTTTTATATTGAACAAGGCATCTAGTAGCAAATTTTCTGGCTGAATAACAGTCATAATACTTTAAGATCACGATGAATGATATCGTGCTTATGCAGATACTGTACTCCTTGAAGAGTTTGCGTGAAGAATTTGAATGCTTCTGCCTCTGTGAAGACGGTTTTTGTATTTTGATGATAGAAGAGATTGCCTTGTTCTGCATATTCCATCACCATATATATTCTATCTTCATCGGCAATAGTATCCCACAACTTGATGATGTGTGGGTGATCCAGCTAGGAGTGTAGCTTGATCTAGCGCTCTACTAGTTTGACTTCAGCCTCAGAAGGAATATCCTTAAGGTTGATCTGTATGGTTTGATTATTACTATTTTAACTGCATATATCCGACAGGTGTTGCGATGACGAGCCAGCTTTACTGTCCCAAATGAGCCGCATCCAATTTTCTTGCCCTCGATGATTTGGAACTCTTTCACTGAGCAAAATCTGCCCTTGGACTGTGTAGTTAACATTCTATATGTTATTTTTAAAATTAATAAAACGATCCGACGGTTTATTGTCGGTATGAAGAAATCATCAGCCATCCATGAAAGACAGCGGCCTCTGATTATTGTCAATTGATAAGTTTCATTTTTTCTACCACTGACAGATCCTCCCTTTGCCTTCGGAAAATCTAGTTGATGAAAAGTTATTAATTACCAGAAATTTTATCATTGAAAATTTGGTTTAGTTTGTCTGCTATTTCATGTAGTATTTGTATTTCTTCTCATAAATATTGCTAATGATCTCGTAATCTTGATTAATTTTCATGATGTTTGACTGCTAAAATATAATCAATTGATTGTTTATGTTCTGCAATTAAATTTACATTTCACATATTATGCCAATTTAACATTCAAATTATCAATCAATCAACAAGAACAATTATATTTATTAATTCTGGGTGCTAAATTCACAACATCATTTACATAAATCTTTGCCGCAATAATCTCTCACACACTAACCATCATTAGTTTTCTTTCTAATTGGCCATTTGTTAGGGAGTATCTAAACTGTTTTAATCTTAATAAACAGTTGAATGATGGTAGAAATTCTAGCATGGTTCTGAATCGATATCGCCGAGACAGCAAGAATACCTATACTTTTTCTTTTAATCATCGTTTTGAATGCCAAGATTCATGGAATATTAATTTTATCGTGCTCTTTCTAAAGTTAAATGGCGCTCCATTCTAAAATTTTGCTCATTTATAAAGTATCCATAATGTACTTTACATGTTTTCTGCTGTTAATTTTATTCCCTCGTGTAAAATAGAGAACATTTTTGGCATATCCTGACCTATTTCTTAGCAGCCTCTAGTTTTCGTTGTTGTTAAGCTTCTTCGAAGATTTCCTTTTACTCTTCAGGAGAATTAGGCCATTTCACATCTCTTTTCAACATCTTTAAGATCTATTCATTTTCCACAATAATTGCAATCAGCCGCTTTGATTCTTCATTAAATTAGGCAAATCTTTTCATTTGCTGAATTATTTATTTATAAATAACTGGTTAGGCGATACTCATACTGGCATTTTATCCATTCTAACTATTCTGACTATAAGGAACATCCCTTTTAAGTGAAATCATGCTGCTTGTATCAATAATTATAGCCGAATTCGCATACTATCTAGCTTCATCAACTTTAGAAATAATAATATTCCGATAGGCTTGATCTTACAAGGCACTGTTATCACTCATCGACTGTCCGTCAATCATCTGAATGTCGTCTACTTATTTAGACATAATAAATTCAACGACTTCAGGTAAGACATCTTTTGAATAGCTGACTCTTTTTTGCAACAAAAACTTCTTTTCAATTTTTATTGGGCATTTTTAAGTTTATATTCTCTCTAAAATCATAGAAGATTGATTTTTTGTTGTTAAATCAACAATTACCCGACCAGAGTATAGTTTTTATTAAAAGCATATTTGACGGCGACTCCTTTCAAATACTACTCTTCCTGCAATTGATTGCACAAAATAGATAACATAGAGATTTTATTGAGGTTAATTTAAGAAAACATTGTAAGTGAGACTTTATTAACTTTGTATATTCACCACCAAAAGAGTGGGCTTTTCATACCTTTTATGATACTGAGAGGCAAAAAATTAAGAATTGGCTCGAATGATTTAAACCGAGGGCTTGGAACGAGATAAACTCTTTTGAATCCAGGAGTAGATAAACTAAAAGGGAGAAGAGTTTTAATCGAAATGTAAATGTAAATTTATTTCTTTAATTTATAGAAAAGGCTTCAATGTTTTCTCCCTCCACTGCATTTCATCCTTAGCAAACACAATCTTAAACTTTATGTTATTATCTCTATCTTTTGATTTTTCAATAATAACAAAATTATGAAAAGCTGATCTCATTATGTCCATGGTTATTAATTTATTGACACTTGGATAGAGATGGGGATAGGTTTCGCTGCCAAATTTAATCTTGAATTGGGTTCCTACTGACTATACGATTTAAAGGAGTTTTTAAATCTAAATTTTTTCATATTGATTCTTATCAAAGATTAATGGTCTTAACTTGTAACAAACCCTTTTCAAGGCTGCTCCAGAGAAATTCGGAGTCATTCGACTCAAAAAGTTCACATAAATTTCTTTCAATTTTGGCAAAACGATTTCAATTATCCTTCGACGATCTTTTAAACTGGGGAGTGCCACATAGAAGTTAGGAAATCGCCTAAGAATAGCATAATCAATTTCATTTATAAAATTTGTTGAGCCAAATACAAATAAATTTTCGATATTTTTATTTCCCCCAAGAAAGGAAAGGAACATTGAAATAGCCTATACACTTTTTGATTATTTTCTTCGACGATCTCCTATAATGGCATCGATTTCATCAATAGAAAGGCAACAAATTAAATGAGGTGAAAGTTATGATCTTCGAAGATAGCTACTTAATGTTCCTTTGGCTTGGCCCACCAAATCTTCCATAAATTAGGATGATGATAATCCAATGCTGACTGGATTCATGCCTATCAGCTCAGCTAAATATTCAGTCAGTCTCGTTTTTCCAGTTCCTGGAGGACCATAAAACAAAATTCCAGGTTTTTATATTTTTAATGCTTTTGTGAGGCAAAAGGATATAAAATATTGTCTTAATCGAGGAAATAAATTTTAAATTTGCAGTTTTGTTTCAATAAAAGTAATGGCCCGATCGACTAAATCAGGGTTAAGCAATGGTATATCCCTATTTAATATAAAAATGCCTTGATCATTTAAATTATTGGCCATATAATAGACATATCTCAATATTTTGTGAGAATTTCCAATCTTGAAGCATTATTGCTTTTCATTTTATTGTTCTTAAACTTATTACATTTCAGCTCTCTTCTTTTGTGATGTCTTAATCCTTTCGAGATGAGCCCACAATTAATTTGACCATTTTCGAAGAGGAATTTCTTTAAACGTATCTTTGGTATTATACAAAAGACCACGAATCAATTTCAATCTTTGTTGCTAAAAGAAATCTTTGATTATTTCTTACTCTTAAGGAGAACCATTTTCTTTTTGAAAAATAAAGCTTAAAAGTTTGTTAATAGGATCATCAAAGCTAAAATCAGATTCACTAATCCAATTCTCCTCATCAGTATCTTAAATGTGATGAAAGGTTTATATTGTTTCACTTTCAATTTGAAAATGACCCTTGAAGCTTGAGTTTTCTTTTTTCTTCCTTATTTCTAATTTAACACAATTAAAAAAGGGGTCAAACAAGTAAACTCCTGTGCAGCCATCTGTTGATTCTTTTTTACCCTCCAATATTCTGATAGATTTAGTTTATGTTTTGATATCAAAAGTTGATTTTTTTAGATTTGACTTCACAAATACTTCGATCTAATTTGTTAAAAGATAATTTTTCCAACAATATTCCTTTTTCATTTTTTTAGTATTGTAGGAGATCATAACAATAATATCCTTACCACTGATAATCTATATATTTTTTGAGGAGGGCTCCTCTCTGACAATAATTTTTTTGAGGTTTTCCAATTGTTTGAGATATTATTCTTCTTCCATGTTATCTTTAAGACCATTCAGAAAAGATTTGATATCTTAACCCTTTGTAGATTCAGAAAGAAAAGAACCAGCTAAATTTCCCATAAAACTTATAAAAAACTCTTTTATCATATCTCCTTTCTCTGGAGGAATTCTTCTTTTTTCACACCAAATATTAACAATGTTCTTAATATCCTTGGAAGATTACAAAAGTTTATTAATAAACTCTTTGGCTTTGTCGTTGTTAGCTGCCATAATAAAAAATGATGCAAATGAAAGTTATAATGGAGATTTACAATTAGATAATATTATAACTCTTATGTTTTTTGGATTTTAAAAAATAAGTATTTTTTGATATAAGGCCTTCAAAGGATATAGTTAAATTGTTCGAAGGAAATATGTATTTCATACAACTGAAAAATAATCTTAGAATGAAAGAGTAAGAATTGTATAAGGTTAAAGATGAGATTAGGGCTTTAAAAAAAATAATAAGGCAGCTGAGACTGAAAAAAAGAACATGAATAAAAAAATGTACAAGCTTGAACAGCAGTTGGATGAGCTAAAGATAGAAAAGAAAGCCTTAGAAAAATACATTCAGGACACCAAAAATGCCAGACAAGAATCAAACATGAATAGAGATGACTACCAAGCTTACCGAAAAGTACTTGAGGCCTAGATGGAGGATCTTAAAAAAAAAATTCAAGAGATCGAAGCTATTATTCATGATTTAAAGGAAAAAATTGACCAAAATGCTATTGATCGTGAAGAATTGCTCAAAGAATTAAATGGACTTCAAGCTGAATTGAAGGGTTTAGAATCCATAATTTTGGATCTTTAAAATGAAATTGAGAATTTGGAATTACAACTCAGCACGAGTTAGGGAAATGACAAAAAATAACTACAGACTCGTATATATCAATTAAAAAAAGAGTTAAGAAATAAAAAAGCAAACAAAGCAGAAATAAAGGAGAAAATCAATGGAGTTGCTGCTTTAGCTAATGAAAAAAAAATGAATATTGGCTTACAAATTATAGAACGCAACAATAAAAATAATTATAAAGTGGGGAAATAGGAAATTTTATCAAGCAAAAAAACTTAAGAGAGGTAAACCAATAGAAACAAATTAAGAGAATAGGGCAAAGAAAAATTTTTATAGGCTATTTTCAGCCAAAATCAAGATAAATTAAGTGAAAATATTTCTAATTCTAAACAAATAGTCGCCCAAATTGATGCTACCAAGGAAAAGATTGAAGAAGTTTAAAAAACAATCTAATAACTCGAAGGGGAAATTGATTAAAAAGCCAGTATTGAAAGAAATATCAATTTCTAAATGAATTCCTTACGAAATTAAATTAACCACTAAAAATACATACTTAACGATGCCGTTAACCAAGGTAGCAGACGGTCTTGATCTTAAAATTAATTATAAATGAATAAAATAGCTAAATTATAAATTTTATAATCAGTAATAATTAGTTTAAGAGATCTTTGCCATTTAAATAGAGTTAGAATAGAGTTAAAATGTTCTTTTCTGCTGGATTATATAAGCTTATAGCGGATCTTTCTTCTTTAGTTTAAATTTGAGCTAAACAGAAGGAATGAAGTTTTATTTATTTAGTCCACTTTTTTAGTTATTTCTTAATTTTTTTTTTCATTTATTTAAGGACTATTTATTACAATCATATGCATAATCGTAGACATCGAGTGAAATTAAAACAATAAAATTCGGTGATTTTAGCTAATTTTTGTGAGGATAATATAACATGAGTGATAAATCTTTTAATCAGCTTATCAACACTTTAGACAATTGCTGTCTCATCGCCTTGTTCAATTATCAATATTTTTATTAAAATAAAAATAATAAAAATTTAATACTTGATAATTCTTCGGATAAAAGAATTAAAGACTGATCATTTCATTTTGTGAGTTTGATAAGTTTTCACACAATTGTAAATTGTTTAAAGTTAAATAAGTTTTAATTGAAGCAATTTAAAGCTAAACACGCAAAAAAATGCAAATCAGCAAGTACAAAGAGACTTCTCCTTGGATTTTAATGGTTAGGGATTGATGGGTATCTTATACATGCCCTTAGACTTCTTTGCATTCAATTTTATACCAATCGATGACTATACTTATGGATCAATCTATTTATTCTCAATGGCTGAGAGAATGTTGTCTCCCATTTCCATAAAGGGTGTATCCATGTTTACTCCCTTGAGTGCTGAAGTTTAGTAGTACTTATCAATCTTGAATTCCTTCATAAACTTCTTTATATTTTAGTCTGACACCTCCCGATCTTCTTGAAGGTCACATTTATTTCCTATTAAAGCTATTCTTAACTTTTGATGAGAATTGGCACGTACTTCATAAAGCCAGTGTTTAATACTTGTGAAACTATTCTATGAACTTAAGTCAAAAACTAATAATGCTGCAATCGAACCTTTGTAGTAGGCTCTTGTTATGCACTTGAAAGATTCCTGTCCTGCAGTGTCCCACAGTTGCAGTTTAATTTTTCTATTCCTAATGTTAACAAGTTTTGAGCCGAACTCGACTCCAAGTGTTGGCTCGTGTTGATTCTTAAATCTTCCCTCGATGAACCGAAGAAGCAAGCAGCTCTTGCCAACACCTATTTTAAATAACAGTTACTGGAGTCACCAATCATTATAAACTTGAAGAGATAATCGTAGTCGTTCATCGTTGAGTTGCTACTTTTTATTATAGGTTTAAACACATCATAAATGATGTCATATAATATAAATTTATAACGCTATTCACTGAGATGTTTATTTTGCAATCATTATGCTAGTGCATGCGGAATAGGACCTATTTAGATTGTTATTGTCATTTTAATGAAATCCTCTATGATAAAATTTAGTTGAAGAAAGGGAAGAAATCTTCACAATGAAGTCTCAGTGAACTTATTTCTAGGTATTAAATGGAGTAAAATATTTAAAATTGTTTTAATTATTTAAAGTTGTGTATTATTAATGAAATCTTCATATCTTATAGAAACAAGGCATTGATTATCTTTATGGTATTTGGTAAAGCCAGCCACTTAGAATACAACAGCCAATTGTGATTATATGTAGCCTACAGATTAATTTTATTTCTGATCAATAGAGTGTCTCAGATTTAAAATTGCGACTTTTAATCGTCATTATCCTTCCATATTTATAAATTTCTATGAAGAAAAGAGAGATTGTATTCAAATGAGCAGGTTATTGAACACTGCATTTTGATTTTGGTTTTAATTATAATTTAAAGCTTATCATTCATATTCGACAACCAAAACATGCCTATTTTAAAGAATAGTCAAATAGAGTCAATGGCGACACATTAATAGGATAACAAGACGTAGGTCCTCAACGAGGGGGTCTTAACCAAATTTAAGGAATTCATGAATAATAACCGTAACGACAAACTCCGATAGGGAGTCAAGAACATCTACGGAAGACATTATCCTGTTAACTATGATAAGAGTTACAACTTCTATGAGCAGTGGTAATCTAGTAAAAGGATCTTTGAATAAAGTAACTTTTATGAACTCATCCAGAGCGAAAAATGGTCAGCTTATCTCTTTACTGTTTGTTTGCTGCTATCTAATGTTGCTCTTCTTTGGTTCATTACCATCTTTCGCCTTCTTGAACTTATTCAGACCGAGTAATGTCAAGTCATCATGTCCTTAGGTATCGGAATGACAGCTGTCGACTGTGCTGTCAAATTTGGGCTCAAGTATCTAAAGTCCAGGGTCATAATATAATGGAAGGAGGTCGTAATAACATTCAAATAAGAGATATTTTTGTTATGTTACTTATTTGGAAATCTAGGGATATCTCTTAGTGACGATAACAGCAGTTTATCCTTCTTCCTGTATTCGTTGGACTTAATAGCAATAGTTTGTCTATTTCGTCGAGCCCGTGCCCTTTTCACTCATTTTAGAATTCGTTCTTACATGACAGCTTACAAAAGCTACTTCAAATTACTCGATTTGCTAACCAACATGTTCATGGTCTAATACCTTCTTGTAGCTCATATGTAATTTAGACCATCCTGATTTATGTCATAAGCTATCAGAATCCTTCGAATAATTGGCTTATCCATTTTGGGCACAGTGAATGTACAGACCTTGAACGTCTGTTTTATTCCTTCTATTTCGTAAACACTACCATGCTCACCATCGGATATGGAGACATTGTTCCTGTTAATAACGCTTAAATAGCTTGTGTTCTGATAGTGCAAATCTTTGGTAGTCTTTGTGTAACTTAGGGGTGGTAGTTTTTTCATATGTCATCAGCGAGATTGGCTACACATTGTCAACCATTCGCAAGGAGGACGAGCATTTAGAGCACAACATCTCAACTCTGGCAAAAATGAGCGAATATTATGGACTTTAGGAATAGCTCACCAACCTAGCAAAGTCCTATCTCATAAATAATCAAAAATCGCGCGAAGACATTTATCCTTAAGAGGAAAACGAAGTGCTAATGAAACTAAATGACGATTTGCGTGAAGGTACTACTAATTCCACCCAGCCATCACTCAAGAAAACAGTCTCAGCATTGTCAAGAGCAGTCTATTCTTCATTTGTCATTGGAGTAAACGTTGTCAAATGGAGATAGCCAAGCGTCTCATTAAAAAGATTCTCAATCCGAACGAATTTCTTACTCAGGCACTGGGGAAGGAGCGTATCTACATTATAAAAAGTGGTAAACTACAGGTTTATACCAACAACTGCTTTGGATTCAGACAGCATTTCAAGAAACTATTGAAGACTATTGAACCAAATCCAAAAGCTTAGGTTTCAGATAACATCTACGGCTACACACAAGTTTTTTCATCCAGAATTGTAAAGCTAAATGCAGTCAGTAAATCGTTTAGTTGCGTTTATTTTATTGATAAACAGCACTTCCTTGAATGCGTTAACGATCACAAACATGATCATTAGTACTACTTCGAAATCAAGGCTAAAATAGATGAGTCATAGTTCTGTTAGGCATGGGAGGCACCTAATATCCTTAATATTCGATAGCATTTCAGACCTAACATTATTTTTGTCATCAAGAAACACATCAGTCATAGCAACAAGATGCGAAATAGTCGCAAAACTTACTTCCGCAGGGATCGTTCTGATATAATCAGACATACGAAGCTTTACCAAAATTTCAATAATGAGGAAGCAGACTTCGAACGTATGAACTCCACAGCTCGAGAGATTCACCTTACTGACTATGAACCTTCGAGCCTACCTAAAAAAATAGTGGAAATCGAGAAGACAAATCCGAGCGAATAAAAGACGATAACAAAAGAGGAGATGCTTTTGCAAAAATTTGAAATACCAAAGGAGTATCATAAATTTTTTCCAAGACACAACTTAACCAAGGTTCTTACCAAATTATAAATTGAAAATTATATGAGCAATAGGTATGGAAATGGAGAGGAGGACAGTCAAGATACAAATAATCGGCTCATGATAGAATAATCGCCGTTGAGTTTACTAACTTCCTCTGCTTTGACCAAAGTTCATAACGTCCTTTGATGATAAAGCAATACATCTAATAAAAAAACAAAACACCATTGACAATTACAATGAATTTTTAATGCTAATGAATAGTGTTGAGTGTTTTCTACTATTTAACTAATTATTGCTAATCATTAAAGTAAAAAACTTAGATCATTAGTTACTACTGGTACCTATGTCAGTATATTCCGATCAGTGTTTATCAGCTACCATTCATTTTAACTAGGATTCTAGTCCATCATCATCATTTTTTATAAAATTTAAATCGATGTTACTTTCTTCTTTACAAATTTTTCATCTTTAAGGCGGATTGAATTTATTTTAGAGCGTGAATTGGCATTGGCATGCTCGTTAAGTCTTGGTTTAAATGGATTTTTATCCAAAATATCTCGTAAAATAAATGTCTTTTGCTTATCTCTGTTTTTTACATCCTCTTCTATACGTTCGTAAAAACTTCTAGAGTGATTTTGCCTCATCTGTTCCGAACTTTAAAAATGAGGTTCAAAGGTAATCTGATTCATATCTTTTCTGTAAAGTTATTACCTGGTTGTTAAAGCATTTGACTCTTTTCTCTTCATAGTTTATTAGCCTCTTTTAAGTACTGCCTAGAAGGACAAAGCAACTTCTTATTTGGTTCTTTTTTTATTGTGTTTTTCTTTATCATTCTAACATTTTGACTCCACCTTCTTTTTTGTTTTTATTGTTGTATTGACTTATTGATTTTTCTTGATATTCTTTTCAATATCTTTCTATTGTTCCTCATCAATTCTCTTCTTCAAAACCTCTTTGAGGAATCTCTCCTACTTTTTTGAAGGATTTTTGTATTTACTCGAACACAAATATGTTGTTTTGTTTCCTTATATTTATCTGCTCTTTTTATAATAATCCTTTAGGACTGTCTGATTTGCTGATGAAGTTTGGAGTTGCTTGCGGTCATTTAGTTTATCATTTTTGTATAACTCTTTTTTAGCAGTCGATTGATTAACTATCTTCTTTTTATTGACCGTGTTAAAAGACACAGTTTTATCCATCTGATCTCGTTCAGTGAAATTTTGATCTTCTACTTCTCCAAAGATATCTCTGCCTAACGTTCGGATGAGACTAATCTGTTCCTGTTAGCTCTAATACTCTCTAGATGACAAGACATTTAATTTAGCGAGCGAGAAGAGATGATCTATTTTTGGGGAGGCAGGGTACAGAGATTCAAGATCCAGGGTTTGGCGCAGCATGGTGGAAATATTTGTAAATTTAGTTGCGGAAATAAAAATAAGTGAAGAGTGTTATTATATTATTGTTATTTATTTATAAGAATTTATGCCAAATATGGATTTAATCAAATCATTGCTCGGTTAGGTGGTAAAAACTCAGCTTGAACCGAAGTTGAGTGTTCCATTCTGGAAGATAGGTCTGGTCAGACTCACTCGCATGCATTTATATTTCAGCCCCGCTCTTCACTTGTCCTGCCGTTTCCTTCTACAAAATTTATTTGGCTTCCTTCTGATTGATTTCGTTTCTTCCTGACACACTGAGGATAGCAAAATTGGCTGTTTTAGTTGCCATCTTCGCTATTTTCGTAAGCACTTCGGCTATTTTACCTTTCTTGATCACAAAACCATCGATGATAATCCAATTATATCCATTAATCTTTTTGTAGTCAGGATTTTACGGATTCATTTGGAACAGAGACACATTTTCACAAGCAATATTCATTCTCTTCAAGTCAATGTCTATATCTTTAAATTTCAGGAACCCTTTTTCTTTAAGTCTCGTTGACATTTGGAAATAACGAGTAGTATAGTCAATTCCAATTGATTCATTAAAAATTTTGCCTAATTAGAGGGGAATTCGGCCTACTGAGCATCCAACTGTCAGAACCCTTTAATTCTGCCCTAAAGCTCCCACCATAGATTATATCTTATTAACCACTTCTAGGACATAAGATTGATCATTCAGATAATGATGTTTTAGATTCATTTCCACATTTTTATCACTGATTCCTTCACTGTGTAAATCAACTTCCATTTCAATGTTAGTCTCAATATATCGAAAGCCTGCAAATTGATAGAAATGTCTGCGGAATGCATAGCGAGCATGATAAAGAGCTTCATTACCAGTACTGATAAAACTACCACCTTTGATGATGTCATGTCGCTCATCAAAGCATGGAGTTGTAAAATCTTCATAGACAGGATGAACTTAAAAGTCATGAAATGGGTAAATAGGAGTGATGGTATGCTGCCAGACATTTCCAACTACATCATAAAGATCTCCAGTTTTAAAAAGGTTGACAGGATTGGGTGACATCCAATACTACATATTAATATTTCCCACAGATTGGTATTCCCAGTCTATAAGATCTTTCTTTAGTACACTCCTCATTGAATAATATTCATCTTCCGTTGGAAGTCGAGTGTAACGCCCAGTCTTCTCAGATCTCCACTTGCAAAAAGCTCTTGCCTACAAATTGCTGATTTAGACAGGCCAATCCCAAGGCATATCGATCAACTCATATAATGTTCTCAATTTATAGTTTGCTCCAGCCAATTTCCAAAATAGAGGAGCAGTTGGTTTAATAGATTCAAGCCATCTTTGACCCTCATTTGACCAATACTGTGGTTTTTTATAGCCTCCATCTTCCACAAATGCAAGATATTCACCATTTGAAACGAGCATTTAACTTGTTCTAAACTTTTCAACTGAAAACGATTTGACTCCGAACTCATTATCCCAGCCATAGGTGGATGCATCTTTAGTTGTTCTTTTCCAAGTCCCTTTCCAAGCAGGAATATCAACCATCTTATTCATTGGCATTTTTTTGACATCTAGCTATTTGAGTGGACACTGTCGGAATTAATGAACTGGTTTGATTAGTTAAAGTGGAACTTGCCGGATTATAACTGCTGAGGTTTCAAGATGGATGCGTTCATGTTCGATTCCCATCATAATTACCCAAACACTGGACAGCCAACTGTCCATTCGGGTGATATTTTAGCTATCAATGATGTTTAGCACCTTTTCCTTCACTTGTTGGCGATAGGCCATTGTTTATTGAACTGTCGGCCAGTCGTAGTGGCTCTAATTTAAGTCATCCCAGTCCATTTCGTCCACTCCAACTGCGAACATCTTTTAGAACTCAGAATTTATCCTTTCTCGAATTACACCATGGTCAATTAGTTTATTCATATAGACAGTTGATGTGTGACCGAAGTAAAAGATCAAAGGATGCCGAAGGGGTTCAGCTCTAATGTAGTAAGCCCGATCTAATGCGAGCAGCTCAAATAGCTTCTCATAAACCCCATATGTTTGGAGGAAGTATTCTCTAACTTCTTTTTTTAGGTTAGGATTTTCCTTCAAAAGGACTGTCTTCCTGCTGAGGTCTTGAGGAATAGTTTGGTGGTTGGAAAAATGAAGCATTTAGGTTGGTGGATTAAGCTTGATTGATTATAGTCCAATTGTTATTAGAAAGGATTTAAGGAGAAACATCTCAACAGTATTAATTTCAAATGTGAGGGCCAAATGAGCCTCCTCATCATATCTGGAGACGACTCGTCAGCGTATTAATGTATAATGTATATTTTAATGTTAGTTATGGATGAGGGTAATGTGCTATTAAGCAATAAGGAAGACGATTTATTATCAGAAAATAAAATTTAAAAATAATTACAAGTACATATTTGTATTATCGAATATATATTGATCAAATAGCGTAAACTTTATCTCTTGAGATGAGATAAAATGCTATAGGGGAATAACACATTTTTGGCCTGCCAGTTTTGGCGTATGATAAAATTCTTTAGAAAACTGATTCTGGATTTGCAAATACATCGGCTTTTTTTATGGTTATTTAAGCCTATATTGCAATATAAACAGCAAATATATAAATTTAATTATCCGGTTATTATATAATTCCATAAAGTATTCCCAATAATCCAAAGGTAATCAAAAATTAATTCGGCCAAACCTCAACTTAAAATTATTAATAATTTGTAAATCTCCTCATTATTGTAGAATGGAATTTCCATATTCAATCGACAATAAATTTAAAACTTTTAGGGCTTTTATGATTTAATAATTCTTTTATATATGTGGAGTCTTAAAAAGAGATATAAGCAAATCTTTGAAGCTATAATTATAATTCATATTTTCATCTTCTTAACTGATTGAGAAGCATGAAAACTTCAATTAATCGCAGGATCTCTCGTCTCAAAACAACAGCTGCAGTTGTTTCACACCAACACTAAAAGGTTATGTCGCTAGATACAGCAAAATTACATTTTGTGAGAGGTGACATCAACATCATCAATCATTTCAAATTAAAACTAAAGGCGACTTAGAAAAAAGCTATTGCTCTTGCCAAAGAAAACTCAGATTTACAAAAGGAAGCTCTAAAACTGAGAGAACATATTAGAATGTTGGAGGTTAAAAGGGCTAATGCCAATGAAACCATAATAAAGCTGAATACAAAACTTGCAAAAGATCATCGGACCACTTCGAAATTAAACAAGCAAGAGACTTCAGAAGCATCAATTCAATGTGAACTCATCCACATTGAGACTTTTCAATCTTTGCTAAAAGCAGAAAGAGAAAAAAATGATGCCCTCACATTGGCTGTAGAACAAGGCAAGCTCTTTTTAGACAATGAGAGTTCGGATAAATATTCCGAAGAATATGGCTATGAGTCAGACACTACTAATGGCTATGAGTTAGACACTACTAATGACTGTGGGTCAGAAACTACTGTTTCTGATGGAGAACTGAACAATCCTTAAAATGGCTGTGGATAGACAGCAAATTGTGATTAATCCTTTAAATAAAAGGACAAATATGAATAAAGACTTTAGGTGGGTTAAGCAAAAAGAAATAGCTTTTTGACCTAGGTCTGGAAATGTTCCAAAAAATTAATTGGTACCATACTTAAGAATCAATGATTCCTTATTATCATCTATTTATCTCATACACTTTATCAATGATATCACTTAATTCTTTAGTTAATTCCAAAAGTAGCAATCCACCCGTCGTTTGTGACTGACAGGAGTCTGCTCCCTTATTTATCAATTACAAGCTTTTTGATATCGACTCCCTTTTATCTACAGGAATAAATTGGTCCCTCTATGGTATCAATTAAAACAACACAATCTCGATAGTTTGATATCATTAATCTCTGACTTTTGACTGACCCTACCAAATTGGTTGTTTTGGCAGGCAAGTCAATTCTGGTGACTACCGATATCAATTTCTATTTCTGAGGCGGCTTAAGTTAAATCACTGTCATCGATCCCAATTCAGAAATAGCTAGCAGGTATCCATGATTGTAAATAAGTTTTTGAAAGGCCGAATCAAATGTTAAAGAATGGAGCTTTTTGATTTCCATAGTGCCTTCTACAGCATATATGTAAATTCCGTCTTAATCACTGACATAAAGTCTACTGTGTGTTTCCTAAAAACAAATACTTGAAGGATTATTATATTTGAATTGGGTTTTAAGCATAAATTCTTTATTAATGTTGTAAGACTGCAGTTACTGGGTGGGTTCTCTGCGTAGAAGATAAATCTATCCAATTGTTGGATTCACACAGAAATCGCATACTCCTGGCAGTTAGACGTAACCAAACTAAATACCCCCTCAGCTTACCAACTATATTTATTAGAATCGCTTATCCATTTGTGCCAAGTAAATGTACACTCCCACTGTAGTCATCACCATAAGCATGTTCGTCTTGCAGTTGTATTGCATACTCATCGGCTAAGTGAGTCATCAGTTACTTGCGCATGCAATGGCGTCACGTGCCTTTTGCAGTACTTGTCCCCTTGCTTTTTATGGATGGAGATAAATCCGCAAACATGATTTTGATTGAAGAAAGTTTTGAAAATATTTTTAACTGCATGAAATCGATTGTACATTTGGTAGTTTGTTTGCATTCCTCGAGTAAAAAAATAAGGTTATTATCATAAAGACAGAGATGGGTAAAATCGACGATACTACCCTATTGGGTCTCAAGCTTATGCGATGATTAGTGGTAGAGCAGACTGATCATCTTTTAAAACGAAGACTATTTTATACTAGAATTTGTGATTTGATTGCTCTTCAGTTATTTATCAGCGAAAGGCTGCTATTTTTCTACCTGTGTTTTGATCCATGGCCGATCAGTACAAAAATGGTCAGTGAGTTTGTTATCTTTCTCCCTTTCTAAATCTTTAGTCTGTCCAAGTTATTTCTTTTATGTCCGTTCTTGATCTAAGCATTCGATAAAATCGGGATAATGAGTTTGCAGTGCAAAGAATAGTACAAATTGTTTATTTGTGAGCACATCTATTCGATTTGTGCAGCTTTTTAAAGACTCATTTATTGTGTCAATGTCATCTTTTGCGGCTTTGGTGAGGTTGCTGATAATATTTTTATTGAAGGGATTGTCAAAGTCAAATATTTATTGGTCTAATCGATTCTACAATTATGTGGCAGATACGTAGAGATTGATGAGTTCTTGCCTGGCTCGCACTATTTCGTATTTGAATATTCGATGCGGCTGATGCTGTTCTAGCTTGACCTAAAAACAAAGGGCAGCGTTCTTGTCTGATGGTTTGTGCAGGCAAGAGATCGTCGTAAGTTTTTTGTACTCGATTAATTCATCCATATTGAATTATAGGCTCCAATGGTAAAGTTATAAAAATTAATAGTACTAGTGGGAATCGAACCCACGCGCTACAAGCAGACGATCTTAAGTCGCCCCCCTTAACCGCTCGGGCATAGTACTTTGAATACTCATCTTTTCCTCTCAGTCTTTTATTCGGAACTAACCACCCAAGGGCGCTTTATATCTCTACATCAACTTAAAAACAAGCTGTTTATTTTGTCTTGCTAAAAAGATAGACAATATAATTTTAGGTAAGTCTATAATGCCTGTACAGTTTGATGATATGACCTTATTAATTTAGCTGCAATAATATAATAATGGAGAAGTAGGGTTAAAATAAATACCAAAGAGATGACATCATACCAACCTTTTCAATGCACCAGCTGTCCGAGAGCTTAATTCCCAGATTGGAACCCATCATTTCACTGTTAAATCAACCCGTCATCGAAATAAAGGCCCTCAAACTGTTGATGGCAGAGGGAATTACTGACGAAGCACACCTGATCAGGTAATACGTTTGGAAATTAGTCCTTGGCTACTTGCCTAGGGAACGTAGTCGTTGGAAATTTCAGATAAGGAAACAAGAGGACACCTATAATTAGTTTATCAAACAGTTTATTAACTCAGAAAAATATTTGGACTATCCGCTGAACATCTCCAAAAAGGATAAACTTTGGCCATAGTACGAAAAAGATTTCTTTCTATGGGAGCAAATTGAGAAAGACACCTGCAGAACTCAGGCATAGCTTTCCTTCTTTTCTATGGTCGTTCATCCAATTCTCATTCCCTTCTATACGAATACGCGAAGGTAAAAGCTCAAACTCATAAGGGGAAGCGATTAGAAAAATTTCGTATTGAGTAAGGAATAGCAGAGAACAACGTACCGTTATGATTACATGACTCGTATTCTCTTCATTTTTGCTAAACTCAATCCTAAAGTTGAGTACGTACAAGGAATGAATTAAATACTGGCACCAATTTTCTATCTAGTAAACTGCGCACACCCAAGTCGATCACCCATTCAAGAAGCAGCATGCTTCTTCATGTTCAACAACGTGATGAGTGATATTTTATAATTACATATGCGGGACTTTGGAAAGAAGGAAAATGGGGTCCATGGACGAATGAGAAACATATCTACTATGCTGCTGGTATATATTACATTATGTAGGCACTATAACCAAAAATATGGCAAAATTTATAAATGTTAAAGATTGACCCATTCTACTATTGTTTTCGCTGGATCACTCTTCTCTTCTCTCAGTAATTTCAGATGTTCTAAACCTTGCGCATTTGGGAAGCCATATTCTCATATGAAAATCGTACCCTCTACACAAACTTCTTCGCACTTTCCCTCATTTTGGCAAGCAAAGAACGCATAATTAATGGTGAGTATGGGTAGATACTGTCATACCTCAAGAACATTAGTCAACACATCAGCATCGAGTTTGCTATTAAGCATGCTGATTAACTTTACTCAAAATATCACAAAAAGGATATGGCAGATCTTGCAGAGAAGAATAGAAGAAAACTGATTCAGAGAGAAGTCGGCAGTACGAATCGTTTTCTTAACTTTTTCAAGAAACTTCTCTGATATTTATGCCTATTTTAAAGATAATTGCTTTTAACAAGACCTTACGAACTTAAAATTATTTATTTAATCATTTCTTTTGATGAATTTGTAGGTTTACCTTATGTTGCTGTCAATATTCAAAAGGAAAACTTTATTCCGTAATATTTAATATTTAGTATCACCTGCAGCAGCAATCATCAGATTTATGATGAAGAAAAGAGTTGATAAATTCAGAATTAATTGCCTATTTTTTGTGTATAAGAGCATATAATAAAAAGAAATTCTTTGATTAAATTACCGTTAGAGTGTTTTTAAAAATTGTTTCTTTATGGGAACTAAAAAAACAATCATAATCATATTGCAATCTTACAAAATTGGACATATTGGATAATTATAAGATTTGTACTCTCTTCGTCTTATCCTTTACCCCGAATTACTTCAAATATAATAATTTTCTTGATGATGATAAATTCAATTTCCAAAGACCCTTCTTCAAGATAAGACCCTTAAGAATGTCCAAAAATACCCCTCATTCAAGAATGGGAAGCCAGCAGTAATGCCTCTTCAATAGTGATAGGAGAATCCAGTACATCTCAACAGATGTACGATAGAATTATGCGATGGTTTCATCGCATTGGACTCAAGGAGGGCAATCCTGAAGAAATTATACTTGATGAAGGCGACAAACTCAAAAGAAAGCTTGCCAAAGGAAGCTTGTCCCATATTGCCACCAACAGTTCCATTAGCAGACGCAGCAGAAAAATGTCAATGCTGCACATAAGCCTCGATTTCGAGCACGGAAACACAATCTGATTTGACAATGATACTACTCACTTTATTTTTAGTATTTTATAACAGCGATTAGTCATCGATTTAGAATCGCGCCTTAACTATAATTACTGAAATTATACTAAAATACAATTTCGGTTTCGCCTCAGCCCAAAAAAATTAAATTGATTTTTTAGTCATTTCACTTCATATGATGTATAAACCAATTCAAATTAATTTAAATGGATCATCTTGAAATACTTTTCGGAAGGTACCACCTTGTAAATGCAGCGAAATATCCATTAGAAGCAAGTTCAATCAGAAATTTTTGGGGTTCCGACATCAAAATCAACAAATTGCCTCATGTTTCCCTCCACCGACTATTTATTCCCGCTAAAAAATTACGGAAGCTCTCGACATGGCTCTGAAATTTCGAATAGTTGCTCGATAAAGTTAAAAAACGGCGTTAGTGACGGAAGGAAGCAAAGTCTATCTCATAAATTCGTATCTATATTGCGATAAAGATCAACTTAATAGTACCTCACTTGCACTTCGAAGGGGGAGCTTAAATTCGATAAAAAATCATTAAATGAAGAAATGAACAAAATGCTCTTTAAATCTGCCTCCTGGACTATCTCTTTTGCAGGCATGCAGAAATCATTGTCATCGCCTTCGCGTAATCCCCTATCTCCCTATGACCTTGTTGTGCTTAAATCAGTCTATGGCGCCTATTTATCCGTACACCCTCACACCCTCAATTGTGAGGCTCAAGCTTAAATGGACGAGATTCGATCAGTTTGGAATATTCAATCCATCAATTCAATATCCATCCCGCAGTGGTTTTTTCAAAAACCTTCTTTTAGTAAATTTTTAAAGCTTGAGTGGTAGGTGGAGAGAACTGCTAACCGATAAAAGCGTAACCTTCGTACCTTTGCTCCTGAAGTACAAGAAGCTTTACTTGTAGAGGATTTGCTGGATATAATGCTGGGCTTTTAAGGCAGCTATATCAAGCACAGGCAAGGGAAGGAAGCTTCTTTTGTGATTTAACCACACCTATAAGCACCCAGTTGCAACATTGCTCTCGCCCAACTCACTGAACGTATTCTTGAGCTTCCAAGTCACTATTAGCGACTGATGAGATTCATCAGCTAGTTATAACTTAAAGAAAGTACTCTTTGTCAGTCATTATGTGATGGTTTGCGCGGTTTAATCAATTAATATCAGGGTCTCGCAATACAACTGGATGAAGAAGCTGAAAAGGGACTAACACTTCAAATGATGTGGTTTATGGTACAGAATACGTTAAAAGTGATGCGTGCATTGAGTGATCTTGTAAACTTGGCAAGCAATTTGAAGGGAGGACAGTTGCTGAGTTGTCTTTTAAAATTGTTGAACTAAAACACTGATGATCATGTGATAAGTATATACAGGTTCTTGTTCGATAAATTAATAGCCCTATATGCCAATCTTCTATCAATGTGGCTTTATGAGGGAGTTGTCGACGATCGGTATGGATAATTTATGGTACAAGTCGAGGAAAAGTCTTCAACAGAATGGAATTACTGGGAGGAACGCTTTTCATTGAGACCTGATCAAATTCCCTCTCTCCTGGACCACGATTCCCAGCGTATTTTAGTGACTGGAAAATATTTGAATATTCTAAGGGCATGTAATAAGGAAATCAAACATCCCTGCGCAGGATAAATAGAAGCCAATCTCTAATACCATCTCAGCAAACAAAATTTTTCACAACCCATTCAGAAGGCCTATGATTGGGCCAATGAACAACTCTTGCAACTAATCTTTAATGAATGTAAACTTAACTAAGTCCTACAATCATTCAAAGGTTATTATTTTCTAAAATTTGGAGATCTCTTCGTTCATTTCCTCGATGCTGCAGAAGAGGATTTATCTATGCAAAAGAAAAGCAAAACAGATATGCGCGGGCGTCCTTTTTCAGTTGAAAAACTGCAAAATCTATTCGAGTTGAACGTTAGAATCAGTTCTTCTGCAAACGATCCCTTTAAAGAGGAAGTCAGCTGCCGACTGGATAATGCTACTCTGTTCGAGCAAGTTCATCGCATTAAAACTTTATAATCTGAAGTATTTGAGTTTGACTTCAGCGAAAAACCGTTTATTAAAAAAGACTCGCGCTACATAGACTTTGTAACTTTAGATTTCAAATGTGGGTTTCCTTTAAATCTGATATTGAACCGCAAAAGCATGGCAAAGTATCAGTCCATGTTTAGACTTATGCTGTGGTGCAAATTTTTATAGCGACAGCTAGGTGCATGCTGGGTGAAACTGCAGGGAATTAAGGAAACTGGCTTTGAATGCTTCCTCAAAGCCTATATCCTGAATCACAAAATGCTAAACTTCATTAAGAGCATCGTATATTACTTAGCAGAGGAGGTTGTCTAACAAAACTGGTTCAAACTCAGCGCCGACCTTAAAAAAGTGAAGAACTTCGAGGAAATCATTTAATGCCATGATCGTTTCTTGAACAACTGTTTGAAGGAGTCACTACTGACCAATTCTAAACTTCTACCTCTCCTCAACGCTGAGATTGGAAATACCATCAACAATTACTTCTTCCTCAAGAATTATCTCTCCAAAATAGAAGAGGAACTCACTACTATCAAGGTATTAATCTTTTCATTCAGCAATCAAGACCTATTGATCCGAACGAACGTAGAGACCATCTCAAATTCATCCGAAACTCAATCAACGACCTGCTCGTATAAAATGATTTCAAGGAGTTCGTAAGTCGATCTGCTTCTGCCTTTGCAGATGTGATTCGTAAGTTTGTACGCGAAATTTCGTTGAGGTATGTTCTTTAATAAATTAGCACTGGCAAGGAGGAGAATCATCTACTAAGATTGGGATAAATGCTCGATGAATAAAACTATGTCCAGAAAAAGGGAGAGACGTATTTTTCATCCTGATTATTAATAGGTTATTCAAAGATGTTCTTTTTACTGAAATTGCTGATATATAGTTATCATTGAGTGAGGTTGTGAAGACAAAAGCGCTTGAATCGTAGAAGAAACTCCTTGATGTTATCCGTGCTGCAAGAAATCACCAGCCTTATGAAAGGCACTTTTCCCACGAAAAAGTCCCCTGGAAATACTTTGATGTTCTCTGAAGCATACAATAATGTTGCGAACTCAATGGATGTCTCAATTTTCTTAAATTTTTATAGTTTAATCAGGATTGTGGCATAGAGTGCCCCTGATGCGTGCGCAAAATGACAGTAGTTCTCATTTTTTAAGCCTTCCTTTAAAGCTTTCTGATTTTAATGCATGAGGATCATACACTCGTTCAGGCGTTAATCATTGAAAGGACTATTGATTATGTGGGAAATAGAAGCTTGCATAATTGTATTAGGCATCAGAATTACATTGAATATTCCCCGTAGATATGAACGATAGAAGCTCTGCTTCTCTTTTGGACCGTATACGATTATCCATCCCATCCTCCAACCTGGACCTAGGTATCTCTTTGTTAACCCTGAACATTTGAAAATTATGAGGTCCTCGTATGGGGATAACTCTGCAAACGTGGATACAGGGTCCTCATATGACATTCCTTCGTAGATTTAATCAGCCAATATCGGAAGCTTATGCTTTCGACAAAATTCCATTATCTCAAGCTTATGAGTTTTATCCCAGCAAGCTCCTAAAGGGTTTGAGGGGTCATTAACGAGTATAAACTTCGTTTTATTATCGATGAGTTTCTACATCTGAGAAAGGTCAGCGTGCCACTAATTGTCAGGATCAAGATTATATATTCGAGCCTCAAGTTTCATGCTCCGAGCAATTGTCAAAGCCAAAGGAAAACCTGGGGAGGGGAAGAGGAAATTATCACCTTCTTGAGCGAGCAACATCATTGTAGTCCAGATAGCTAGGCTACCTCCTGCTGTAAGATAAACATCATCTTTGCTCAAATTATAGGTATTACACTGAGACTTAATGCTGATAGCCTCTCTTGCTGAATCTAGTCCTTGCATATTGGTGTAGCCGTCTATTTTCCCGACATTTTCTGCCAGTATCCTCAAATTATCTTTATGAGTTCGAAATAGAAGAGAGGCGGTCGGGTCTCCAATAGAAAGATTGACGCAGTGCTCTGGCCTTTCAGGATAATTTTTTAGATCTACGGACGGCAGTACTTTTTCAATATAGTTTCGAAGGGGATTTTTGACAGTGGCGATGTTGATGTTGCCTGTTATGATTTTCTTCCACTTGTGTGATTGTTCTTGCATTTTTTGCTAAATTATTATAATTCATACTTTACAAATGATTTGTAAATTTATAGACTTAATAGTTACAAATGTCATCAAAATCGATACTTGAAAATAAGCTAATTGCTTTTAGCTATAATATAAAACGAAATATATGATATATTGAATTAAAAGAGCCCAACATTTGTATTGACCAATGATAATTATTGAGAGTCTAAGAAACAATGAATTGAAGAATCAAATATGATCAGAGGTTTTAAATAATTAAGCATTGCGCTGTTTGTTCAGTTATCGTAATAGGTTTATTCTTAATATTATAAACAAGCAGTAATTCTGATCGATAAGCACATTTCTAAAGTTAAAGTTAAAAAAAAATTCCTCAATTTATACTGATTTTTGAGTCTCTAGAATAATCACTAAGGATACTGTGTATCTAATTATGTAATAATGGTAATTTGAATATTTATGTTATAAAGCATCACAATTAAACAAATTGGCTAAAGCCCACTTCCATTGGAATATCATGCATGCTGATAGATAGGGCATGTTGGGCTGATATTGGTCCATTTTTGCAGGCAGCCCGAGTGAAATACATGCTAATTTAAGCATTATTACACGAATAATTTATCTTTCTAGGCTATATCTTGGCAGCAAATGCCGCATTAACTTCCTGCAATCTGTTTATTAGAAGAAGTTGCTTATTTTTCTGGTAAATTTATTTCGAAAGGATTAGGCAAAAATGCCTTTTTCCTGGATTGATGTTCGTATATCTGAAACACGAGCATCAAAATCCAAGTGACTGAACCAAATAAATAGGCAATAATTACAAACTTCTCCACCATATCAACTGAAAAAAAATTATTCATTGAATATATCCGTGGAAGCCAAATAAGTATCTAACCAAAATCGTAACTTTTTTTAATCCACATTGCTTTTCCTTTTAACACCTCTTTTAGCCATATTTTGACTTAATTAATGTATTTGTATTTTGCTGGTTTGGTAAGAGCAGATTCAAGAATTAAATCTCTAACGATGAAAACCTTGGAGCTGACGCACTGGTCTATCGATTTGAAATTAATGGTTGGCTAGTCGATTAGTGCGTGGCCAGTCTCATTCGCTAGTATCATAAACATATTTGAGCTACCGTATATTTAGCAAATTTAAGCCAAATGAAGAAACAGAAGGAATGAATGGGCGATAAATCGTAATACGAATGAATTTCTCACAACGAGGCAAGTCTATCCGCTGACTGGATAATAATCAATCATCATGAAGAGAAGGAAGAATTCCAACGATGCAAATAAATGAAAAGTAGTTTAGCTGTAATGCTATTTTTGTGCCGATTTGAATGCTTTGTAGAAGGCTATGTCAGACTTGTACTTCAGCTAAGTCATGAATAGATTTATTTTCAATGGATACAATTATTATTTATACATTAATCCATTAATATAATCCTTTCTTGTTGACCTTGAATGTTCTTATCTTCGACCAGACTGTTGGACAAAAAATAATTAGCCTGGGCAACAATAAAATATGTTATGTACAGAAAAAAATTAACGCGACAGTAAAAACTGGGAGAAATTTATAAATATTCCCCGAGCCTAAATTTTTTTTTCGTTGTAATTAAAAATAAAAATGGTAACTCTTTCAAAAAATGTGAGAGGCAAATTAAGGATATTTTGATAATCTTATTTTTAAGGTTCATGAATAGTTAATTCAAGAACGATTTGATGATAAGAATCATTCAATTAAAGAAAAGATTTAATTATAATACTTTATATACAAAAATGAGGATTGATTAAAATCTTTTTACGGTCCTTGAAAGGGGAGATCGCAAGATTGATTTACTCAAGGAGAAGGTAATTATGCTAGTGGGACTCACCCGTGTTGGGAAGTCATGCACCTTTAACTGGGTGCTTAAACATCCAATGATTGGAGAGGGTGACTAAATTGAAGCCAGCTACAAAACAATTAACCAGGATCCATCTACTGCTGCACTTGGCAGTGAATATTGGACAGTTACCTTAATTCCAAATTCGGCTGAAATAGATAGTGAAACTTCCCTTGTTGACATGGCTGGGTTTGGTGACACTCGAAACTATGTCGGAGAAATGGGTGTCTCCTATTTCTTAAAATCTGTTTTTAAAAAGGGAAAGGAGTTCAAGTTCCTGATTGTGTTCAACTAACATGCATTTTTTGAACCTACAGGTGCTTCTATTATCAAAACTTTTCAATATTTTCTCAACATGTTTAAGATAGAGCTTCTCGATTAAACAATCAAAAGGCAGCTATTTGACTCAATTTCATTAGTGATAAACCGATCAAGAATGCCACAAAATCATTCAGTCTATCTTAGAGGTGTTATTAATAGAATAAACAATCCCCAATTGAAAACACCAAACAAAGAACTCATGACTGAGCTTGTAAAAAGTATGATTCAATTCAATCGCCTCCATGCTTTTTAAATGGCTAAATATGATCAAAATCCTGGATAATGTAATTTGTTCTAGCACTTCGAACCAATGAACTGGAAATTTCTAAAAATTCATGATATATAGGAAAAAATTGGCCAATCAATTATCACCCTTCCATTTGAGACCGAATTTAATTTTTTGCCATATTAATAAAAAATATTATTCACTGATTCTATCCAAGAACACACAGAAATATACAGTGGATTTGCTTCCATCCTCAAGGAACTTCTAAATTCCCTCAAAGATAACTGGAATAAATTAGTTATAAATAAATCTGTGGCAGACCTGCCCGACAACTTCATGGATGGCGTGCTATGCTTCAAAAATGTCTTCCAATTTATTAAAAATTTCTTGGATAGTAGCGATAAATACCATTCAGAAGAGTTAATTACCCTAGAAATACGCGCATAGTATCCTCGATCTAATTTGGTCTAATCGATTCGCACCGTGCTCAAAATTTACGCTATAGTAGATCTAATTGGTAATCAATAATAAGCCAATTAGAAAGACATGAAAAACTGTCCCTTTTCTCAAAACATGAAGAGATATTCTGAACTGTTTTCAGAGTTGACTGATTGCATTAAGTCCTTATGCACAAGTGCCTTGTAGTAGAGAATGGTTTTGAGACTCAATTTTATACTTGCGAGAAGTTTCCGCTAATTCTCTCAATTATACTCAATTACTCCCGAAAACATTGCACATATAAATCAGAAAATAAAGGATCGATGCAATAATTATTACATATTCAACTAGAGTTCCAACGAATACGTCTCAAATTTCATCTTACCAATGACTAGCGAGCTTATAACTCGTATTTTCACAACAATTCCTGAAATTGATGAGTACGAAAAACTATTTTATGATTACAAACAAAAATACTCTTATATTTAGGATGAAGATTCTCGAAATAAGAAGGAAAAGTAATTTTACAAGCATAAAATCACCATTAACATAGTTAAGTCCGATATTTATTTGAGATAAAAAGAGTGGGTGAGAGCTGGCATCAGTTTTCTAGGAGTAATAAGATTGTTATAAGCTCAAAAGATATTGATTGATCATCAAGATCTATCATAGGATAATGAAGCCTAACGCAGCGAGCTCTATTTGAGTTTATTAAGAGCAGTTCAAAAATTGGTTAAAATTTTAATTGTTTTAGACATTAAGGAATATCCAAATGCCAAGGATTTGGCCATCTCCCTCTGCAAAGAGGCAAATGAAATAGATGCAGGTTTTTAGGCTTATGAATTACAGCTGTTGGACTATTCAAATGATAAACAAAAACTTTGTGTTATTTATTAAAATTATGCGGATTATTGCATAAGTTTGGGTCGTTTCAATTAAGCTGATAAAATATTGCAAAAAAAGCTGGAATTGCAGGTCGATAATATCGAGGAGCGATCTTAGACTTTACACTGCCTCTATGATTTGGCAGAGGATCGTTCTCGTCTTCTGCTCTAAGACAATAAATCGAATACAATCCGGATGCAAAATTCTAATGACGTGTGGGATTCATAGCTGATGAAAGTAATTGAAGATATAGAATTCCTATTAAAAAGCCCAAAATGATTGATTAAAAATATAAATGATGAATAAAGCAAAATTATAAAATTGGAATTTGATAATGCTATTAATTTTGAATTTATCGATTGAATATAAGACACAATATGAAGGTTTCATTATTGCTGTCTTTATTATTATGCGATGATGAAATTAGTTTAGATTAATATTTGTATTTCCTAATAGTTATTTTCTTGACTTTTATGAATTAACACTTCAAAAACAATTTAGTATATTTTTGATTTCACATGGCTCTTCTTCAAGAAGAATATTTAGATTTTATTGTTTGGAAGAATAAATCCTGAGTCCTACTAATAAAACAGATGTTTATTAAAGCTGTTGTCTAATGTCTCTCAATAAATAACTGGTGTTAAAATCTTTCAAAGATCCTTTGAAATGACTCTTTTTCTATGCTCTGGGAGTCTAATAAATAGATTTTCCATATCATAACTATTAACTTTTATAAGTCTGCTTAATTTTATTTACTTATATATTTGATGGAGGCTCAATCAGCCACTTAACTTTAATTTAATCCTGAAGAATACGAACGATAAGGCATTAGTTAGAAGGATGTGCTTTAAATTAGGCAAGCTTTCGAATTATTCGATTTATAAGGGACAGGACTTATCGACTCCAAATGTATTGTTTTAACCATTCAGAACTATTGATTTCCATGGCATCTTTTGATTTCGAAACCAACAATCAGGCTCTTTATGATGCCATTGCTGGTTTTGATACGATTAATTTCTCTCAATTCTTCAATCTGCTCACAGATCGTTTGACAAAAAAAGACAGCAAATAGAACCTGGAGAGAATATTTGGGCTATTTGATCCGGAGAAGTCAGGATTCATTTCAATGGGGAGCCTCCGAAAAGTAGTAGAGTAAGTAGGAGCTTAGATCAAAGAATAAGAACTTGAAGAAATGATAAAAAGGGCAGATCTGGATCACGATGGACAAATCAGTCAAGAGGAGTTTTATAGAATTATGACTAGCAAAAACTTAAAACGTTGATATATTTTGCATTCATTTTTTATTCATAATTAACAATCGGGAGCTACTAAAGGTCAATAAAATGACTGGGAATCGTCACAAAACTTTCATCTTCTTCAGTTCGCTTTTAATGTGCTCCAACTTACGCTCTTGGTTTTGTAACTCAACTTCCAATCTTCTGCGACGTGAGATCATCTCCTTTGTTTTAACTTTTGTTTCGTCGATCTTGTCCATCTCAGCTAGGATTTTCTTTTTTTCGAGATTGCATGCCAGCATTTGACTTTCCATGACTGTGACAGACTCGATCATTGTCAAATAGTCCTATTTTTCTTCCTTATAAGTTCTAGAGTTATTATTCTGCAAACGAGGTGATGTTCTCTCCTTTCCCTTTCCCGCTAGACTCACTCTCTCAGCCTTTTTCACCATCTCTTACTTTTATAATTTTCCGACTAACTCCCGAGTCTGCTCAAAATTGCTCTTCTTTTGACTTGCTTCCTCAAGAGGCTTTCTTCTTGCAACTTCCAGTTAATTTTCTCGCTGACGATAAAGTGTTTGCATATTATTATAGTCCTTGGTCAATTTTTCTAGTTAATTATTGAGGTTGTATTCCTCCTGTTTGGTCCTTGCTTTAAGTGAAACAATTTAATCTCTTGCTTCAGCTAATTATCTGCTGACATTTTCTGCTTTTGTTCGCCACTATTTAGCTTCTTTTTGGAGGAGAAGAATTTAATTAATGTTTTTGTTATGTTTATCCCTCTCTTGCCT